>JAEAMF010000133.1_pt1 | contig 135390 bp, 137 predicted proteins | sample 8958721 | NCBI WGS metagenome assembly JAEAMF01 (sample SAMN16933255, study PRJNA681124) | bioreactor sludge metagenome | isolation source: anaerobic bioreactor treating anionic surfactant - SDBS | place: India: Bengaluru | collected 2019-02-28
TTCTCCGCCGGCGCACCGGCGGTGCTTTGGCGGACAAGTGCGAAGCGGCGGCCAGGCCCGCGGCGCCGCCTAGACCAAAAGACATGCCCCGGATCGCCCTTTCCCTCACCATCCCGATCGCCCTCCTGATCCTGGCCGTCCCCTCCCTCCCCGGTGAGGGGGGGCTCTTCTCCGTCTCCGGCGAAGTCGCCTTCAGCGGGACCGCGCCGCTCTATCTTGAGCTCGTCGAACGCAACGAGTTCGACGGCAACCTCCGCTCGCCCTTCGGCCTGATCCTCCGCCCGACCGCGGAGGAGATCTCCTTCATCGTCGACCGCGACGTCTCCGGCCTGGTCTTCGAGGTAAAATAGGCGCGGACCTTTGATTCACTTCATTGCATTTTATAAGTCAGTCCAGAAAAATATAGACGCGTCATTGCGAGGCCCCGGAGCGAAGCGAAGGGGACGAAGCAATCTATCAACGAAAGATGGCTGAGATTGCTTCGCTCCGCTCGCAATGACAACTATCGTCGATGTCTGGACTACAATGGTCTGATTAGTATGATCAAAGCTTGCCGAGCAGGCGCAGGGAGAAAAAGGAAAGATCGAGCAGAGTCCGCATGATCTCGGGATACCAGCTGTAGCTCCCCCGCTCCGTCCGCCGTTCCACGAAACGGTAGGGGAGGGACATCAGCTTGAGCCAGCGCCAGTAGACCGTTCGGCGGAAGGCGCGGTCGTAGGCGTGAGAGAGGTCAGCGGCCCGGAAGGAGCGGGCGGACAGGGCGGAGAGCGCGGCCGCCGCGGCGGTCTTCCCGGAGACGATGGCGTAGACCAGCCCCCCGCCGGTCAAGGGGTCGACGAGTCCCGCGGCGTCGCCCAGGAGCATGACCCCCTCACCCGAGAGGCGGCGAGCCGCGCGCGAGGGGACCAAGCCGGCCTGTCTCCGCAGGACCGGCTTCCCCGAAAGGCGCGGATGGCGCGCGATGAATTTGTCGAGCTCCTCCCGGAGGGGCCGCCGGACGAAGCGCTTGATCCGCCCCAGGCCGACGCTGATCCGCTCCTTCTTCGGGAAGATCCAGAAGTAGCCGGAATCCCCCCTCTCCCCCCCGCAATGGAACTCGAAGGCCTCCCCCCCGCCGCCGGGATCGGCGAGCTCGTAAACCAGAGCGGCCACCATCTCCCGGGGCGAGCAGCCCAGTCCGTGGGAGACCCGCGCGCGGGTGAGCGGCCCGTCCGCGAAGAGGACGAGGGGGGCGCGGAAGCGCGTCTTCTCCCCCCGTTCGAGATCGAGAGCGGTGACAACGTTGGCCCCGCGCTCGACGCCGGTCACCAGGCGGCGGGTGAGAAGCTCCGCGCCCGCAGCGCGGGCGCGGTCGGCGAGGAAGCGGTCGAAGACGCTCCGTCGGACGGAGACGAAGTGGGGGCGCTCCGTGCGGTACTCCTTCGCCTTCCCCCGCGCGACCAGCCGGGTGACGCGGATCTCCTTCTCGATCACCCCGTCGGGGAGATCGAGCCGCCGCTGCGCCGGGTAGGGGAGCCCCCCCGCGCAGACGTTCCTCTCGCCGGGGAAACGGTCCTTTTCCAGAAGAAGAGGGCGGACGCCCCGGCGGGCGAGCTCGTAGGCCGCGGCGGAACCGGCCGGCCCGGCCCCGACGATGATGACGTCCCTGTCTGGGATTGAGCTCATAGATCCGGATGTCGATATTCTGCGCTGGGAGCAATTATGTATTTGATTTTAGCAATACGTTAATGATATTACATAATTATGAACTGGTCGCCCCTGCAGAAGCGAGAAATATTTCACCTCGAGTTTCTCCGGGAACTCGTCGTCAAAGTCCCCTCCTCTTCCATTATTCTCAAGGGCGGGAGCAATTTGAGGTTTTTCTTCGGCTCGGACCGTTACTCGGAAGATATGGACCTGGATGCCGATGGCCTTCCGCTCTTCACCCTGCGCGACAAGGTGATGGCTATCCTGCGCTCAAAAACGCTCGCCGGACGATTGAGAACGTTCGGGATCGAAGAGCTAGTCCCTCCCGATCTGGCATCGGCCAAACAAACCGAGACGGTCCAGCGCTTCAAAATCCACCTCCTGACCGCCGCGAAGGAGAACCTCTTCACCAAGGTGGAATTTTCCCGAAGAGGCTTCGACTCGCCCGCCGGACCGGAGGCGGTGGACGCGTCGGTCGTTTCCCGCTATCTGATCCCGCCCCTGATCGTCCCCCATTATCTGGCTGAGGCGGCGATCCGCCAGAAAATCCGGGCGCTGGGCGCTCGCGCCCAGCCCCAGGCCCGGGACATCTTCGATCTCTATATCCTCAGCGCCCGGCCGTTTCCCGAGTCGAAGAGCCCCTCTCTCGATTCGGACAGGGGGAAAGCAGCCGAGGCGCGGCGGAGGATTTTCGAAGTCGATTACAACCGATTCCGCGATACCGTGGTCGCGTACCTCGACGCGCAAAGCCAGGAACGCTATTCCCAGGCGAGCGTGTGGGACGAAATCCGTCTTAACGCCGCCAGCGTAATCGAGAGGATGGCGGGACTTGAGCGGAAAAACAGCGATTGAAGCGATCCACCGCCTGGGCAGACCGGTCTTCACGACGCAGGAGATCGCCCTGCTGAGAAGGGCGTCGCTTTCCTCCACCAGCCAAGCGCTGTCCCGGCTGGCGCAGAAGGCCGTCGTGGAAAGGATCGTCCCGGGGATATGGCGTCTGCCGCACGATGCCGCTTTCTCTCCGTTCGCCGTCGTTCCCTTTCTGGCTTTGGGAAACCGGGCCTATATTTCCTTCCTCTCGGCCTTGCACTTGCACGGGATGATCGAACAGATTCCCCAGGTGATCTACGCCGCCACCACCGGTCACGGCCGCGCGATCCGCACTCCCGTGGGGACATATTCACTGCACAGGATCCATCCCCGTTTTTTCTCCGGTTTCGGTTGGTATGGGCCGCGCCATGATTTCTTGATTTCCGGCCCGGAAAAAGCGCTGGTGGACAGCCTCTACCTGTCCAGCCGGAAGGGAAATAGATTCGGCTTCTTCCCCGAACTTCATTTCCCGAAGACCTTCAGCTTCCGCCGGGCTTTCCAATGGGTGTCGAGGATTCCCGACCGGCGAATACGGGGCCATGTCCGCCGGAAGCTGGAGATACTGCGCAGCGAAGGCCGATTGTAAGCCGGCGGCGGCGCCTCTCTCTACCGGAATAAATGAATCTGGAATATCAATAATGCAGAGGCAATTATGATACTTCTATCCTTGATAATTACCATCTTGTTGTCCGCAATATTTGCCATGATAATGCGAAATAGATTTCGGAATAGAATATTTAATGTCCCGGTCGTTATCCTTTTTGCCATAATAACATTTGTTGTCGTTGCATATGCCTTGAGCGGGATACTAACGCTATTAATTAAGGATCTATAACCATCTCTTCCAGCGGACTTTCGGGCGCCGCCCAAAAGCCGCTGAAGTCGGACGTTAGGCGCACCTCGATAAGGATAACCCGAGCGCGGGATATGACTGAGATCGACGAACGGATCGTGACCAAGGCGATCGTGGAACGCTTCTATCGGAAGCTCCTGGATCACCTGGAGGTCGAGGTGGCGATTGTCGGCGGCGGACCGGCGGGATTGGTCGCCGGGCACGCCCTGGCCCGGGCGGGGCGCCGGGTCGCCCTGTACGAGCGGAAGCTGAGCGTCGGCGGGGGGATGTGGGGCGGGGGCATGATGTTCAACGAGATAGTCGTCCAGGATGCCGCCCTCCCCGTCCTCGACGAGTTCGGTATCCGCCACCGCCCGCACGAGCCGGGCTACCACACGGCGGACTCGGTGGAGGCCGTCTCCACGCTGATCTCCGGGGCGGCGCGCGCCGGCGTGGCGTTTTTCAACTGCATGACGGTGGAGGACGTGCTGATGCGCCCCGAGCGGGTGATCGGCGTCGTCCTCAACTGGTCGGCCGTCGAAATCGCCAGGCTCCACGTCGATCCGCTCACCGTCCGCGCCTCCTTCGTCATCGACGCCACCGGCCACGCGACGGAGGTCGTCAAGGTCGTGCAGCGGAAGGTCCCGGGCCAGCTCCGCACCGAGAGCGGCGGGATCGAAGGCGAGAAGTCACTGTGGGCGGAAAGAGCCGAGACCTTGACGCTCGAGAACACGCGCGAGGTCTTCCCGGGGCTTTTCGTCGCGGGGATGGCGGCCAACGCCACCTTCGGAGGGCCGCGCATGGGTCCCATCTTCGGGGGCATGCTGCTGTCCGGGAAGAAGGCGGCCGAAGCGATCGAGGCCGAGCTCAAGGCCGCCCGAGGCTAGCCAGGTTTATTCATGGAATTCTTGTGGACGCACTACGAGTAAGGGCGGATCAGCTCTCCCCGTGAAGGCGTTACGCTTCATGCCCCTCCTGGTTTTCGCGGTGGCCGTCGCCACCTACCTGCCCACGATGACCCCGGAGGTCGACTTCATCGACAGCGGGGAGCTCGCGGCGGCGGCCTGCACGCTCGGGATCACCCACCCCACGGGCTATCCCCTCTTCACACTCACCGCTCATCTCTGGGCCCAGCTCCCGATCGCGGCGCGACCGATCGTCCGCCTCAACCTCCTCAGTCTTTTTTTTGCCGCCTCCGCCGCGGGTATTTTCACTCTTCTGACCAAAGAATTTCTAAACGTCGTCGCCTTTCCCGTTCTCGCCCGCGGCGGCGGCGGCAAAAAAAAGAAAATCCGCGGACAGAAGGGCGACCCAGAAGGTTCGCCAGTCCTCCCCCATCCCACGGGAACGCCGGAAGCGCTCCGATGGCTCGCGGCGGGGACGGCGGGGTTGATCCTCACCTGGACCTCGACCTTCTGGATGACCGCGACCACGCTCGAGGTCTACTCCCTCCACGGCCTCTTCACCGCCTCCCTCCTCCTCCTCGCCTTCCGCTATTACGAAGAGGCCGATCCGGAGGCCGCCTTCCGCCGGGGGCTCCTCTTCTCCCTCGTCCTCGGCCTCTCCTTCGCCAACCACCTGACCACCGGACTCCTCCTCCCTCCCCTCCTCGTCCTCTTCGGGGCAAAGTGGCGCCAGGAGCGGACGCCGCTCCGGCGGATCGTTTTGATGGCCCTCCCGGTCCTGATCGGCCCTCTCTTCTACCTCTACCTCCCCTGGCGGACGGCGGCCCATGCCAAGATCATCTGGGGGATGCCGGACACGCCGAAAGCGATCTGGGACTTCCTCACCGTCTCCGACTTCCGCGCCCGCCTCTTCGCCCGCCAGGCGGACGGGGAACAGTGGTGGAAGTTCCTCCTCCGCCTCCCCGCTCGGACGGGCTACGCGGCCATCCCCCTGATCCTGTGGGGGATCGCCGGCGCCTTCCGGAAGGCGCGTCTCCACTGCCTCGTCCTCCTCCTCGCCGCCCTCCTTCCCGGCATCTACGCCTCCACCTACAACGTCCCGGACAACATCTTCTACTTCAACCCCGGGCTGATCGCCGGCCTCCCCTTCGCCGGAGTCGGGGCTTACCTCCTCGCCTCGCGCCTGGGGCGCCAGGCCCCGCCCCTCCTCGCCGGGGCGCTCCTCCTCCCGCTCGCCGCCCTCCCCGCTTTCTTCTCCAACCTCCCCGCGGTCGACCGCTCCGGGAACTATTTCGTCCGCGACTTCGTGGAGAACCTCTTCAGCGCGATCAAGCCGAACGCCATCCTCTTCGCCCTCGACAACCACGTCATCCTCCACCCTCTCTACTACTACCAGAACGTGGAGGGCTTCCGGCCAGACGTGATCGTCCTCTCCAACCACGGCCTCCAGAAGGGGTGGTTCGGGCGGCAGCTCAGCTACCTCCACCCCGAGATCTACCGCTCCGCGCGCCGGGAGATCGAGGAATATCGCTTGTATCTGGAGGCGATCGAATCCGGGCGAACCCGCGACTACCGCCTCCTCGACGAGAAATACTACCGGATGCTCGGCGCGATCGTAGCGGCGAACTGCGACCGGCATCCCATCTACATCACCTCCGAATTCGACCCCGAGCAACACCGTTCCTTCCACCCCGGTTTTCAGCGGATACCGGAGGGGCTGGCTTGGCGCCTCTACCGCGCGGGCGAGACCCCGGAGGAGTTCCCCTACCGCGAGTTCGCCTACCGGAACCTCCCCTACCCCCACTCCGACGCCGACGCCGGACGCCACGCCTACCTCTACATGCTCAAGGAGCGCGCGCTCTTCGAGGCGAGCCGGGGGAAACCGGAACTGGCCCTCCAGTGGCTCGACCAGGCGGCGCGGTCCTTCCCGGGGGAGAAGTACCTCTCCGATACCCACAACGGGAGGTGGGTGGTGCCCAACCGTTATCGGGAGGTGCTGGCCACGAGAACCAAACTGCTCCAGGCGATGAAGAATAAGTGACGCGGCCGGGAAGCCGCGGGATCGCTCAGCTTGTAGTATCGCTTCGCTTGCGGGATCGTCCTGTAGGCCCGATCCCCCGACCCCGCTGTTCCAAGGGGGAAGCGGATGTCGGGGCAGGTGCGATCGGGCGCCACGGGGCCAGGCCGCCGGTTCACAGAGCCGGCCTACAAAACAAAGCGCCGTCCCGGGGACGGCGCTGGAGAAAAAAAACCGCGGACCCAAAGGGTCCGCGGCTACGAGGCGACCGACAAGCAATCCGGCGAGTTGAATAAAAACCGGGCTTGACCCGGTTTTTATACTTCCAGTAACTCCTTCTCCTTCTTCGCCAGGCAGGACTCGATCTCGCCGATGTACTCGTCGGTCTTGTCCTGGACCACCTTGAGGAGGCGGAACTTCTCGTCCTCGGGGACCTCGCCCTTCTTGTGGATCTCGTCGATCTGGTGGTTGGCGTCCCGGCGGACGTTGCGCAGCGCCACCCGCCCGTCCTCGGCGACCTTTTTCACCACCTTGGCCAGGTCCTGGCGGCGCTCCTCGCTCATCTCCGGGATGGGGATGCGGATGATCTTCCCGTCGTTGATCGGGTTCAGGCCGATATTCGCCCGCTGGATTGCCTTCTCCACCTCGGAGAGGGCCGTGGGGTCCCAGGGGTGGACGACGAGGAGGCGGGGCTCCGGGGCGTTGATCCCGGCGAGGTCCCGGAGCCGGGTCTTGGTCCCGTAGTAGTCGACCAGGATGTTCTCGACCAGGGCCGGCGAGGCCTTGCCGGTGCGGATGGAGGCGAACTCGGTCTCCACCAGCTCCACCGACTTCATCATCTTGAGTTCCAGTTCGTCGAGGACTTCGTCCGCTGTCATGCTTCCCTCCTTGGCCCTCAATGCCACGAAGGCACAAAGACACGAAGAAAGAATTTATTGGCTGGCCACATCCCGGGCGAAAGTATGGTCTCGCGACGCGATGATCCCGGCGGCGGAGAGGCAGGAAGACAAACCCTGCCGGTTTCTCTTGGTGCCTTTGTGTCTTGGTGGCAAAAGCGGTCAGGCCCGAACGATGGTGCCGAGCTTCTCGCCCCGGACCGCGCGGCGGAGAGCGTGCTCGGCCCAGAAGTCGAAGACCAGGAGGGGGACGCCGTTCTCCTTGGCCAGGCCGATCGCGGAGAAGTCCATGATCTTGAGCCCCCGCTTGATCGCCTCGTCGTAGGTGATGGCGTCGAACTTGACGGCCGAGGGGTCCTTGACCGGGTCGGCGGTGTAGATGCCGTCCACCTTGGTCGCCTTGAGGACCGCGTCGGCACCGACGTCGCAGGCCCGCAAGACCGCCGCGGTGTCGGTGGAGACAAAGGGGTTGCCGGTCCCCCCGGAGAAGATCCCCACCTCCCCCCGGTCCAGGGCCGCGCGGGCGCGGCCCGGATGGTAGAACTCGGCGACCGGGCCGACCTCCACCGAGGAGAAGAGGCGGGCGGAAAGCCCCGCCTTGAGGAGGGCCTCGCGCAGGGCCAGGCCGTTGATCACGGTGGCGAGCATCCCCATCTGGTCGGCGACCGTCCGCTCCAGGCCGAGCCGGCTCGCGGTCGCCCCCCGGACGATGTTGCCCCCGCCGCCCACGATCCCGACGGCGGCGCCGGCGGCGACCGCCTCCTTGACGTTGCGGGCGACGAAGTCGAGAGCGGCGAGGTCGAAGATCTCGGCGCCCTTCTTGCCCAGGGTCTCGCCGCTGAGCTTGATGATCACCCTCTTATACTTCGGGGAAGTCTTAGCCATAGCCGGTCAAACTGACGGATCGGGGCACCGATCTTTTCATGCAACATATGGTAATCGGGGCAGGCAGGGACGCCCCTTCCATATTTGCGCTTTTGATCGCTCTCAGTTCACATCCGTGGGAGCGGCGTCTCGCCGCGATCCGAGCTGGACTGGATCGGGGCAAGAATGCCCCTCCCACGGGGGTAATCCTCGACGCCGCGCCGGCGCCAACCCTTAGTAACCTTTCGTAACCCCTAGTAACCTTTCTTAACCTGCTTCTTACTCCCCCAGCCGCCAGCGGACGAAGCCTTTCACGACGATCGCCGGGTTTTTCTGCTTCAGGTAGTCCTGGACGGTCATCTTGGGGTCGCGGAGGTAGGGCTGGCCCATCAGGCAGATCTCGGCCTGGCGGGCGCGCCATTTCCCCTCCACCACCTTCTCCCGGATCTTCTCCGGCTTGTCCGCCGCCTGCTCCCGGAAGATCGCCTTCTCCCGCTCCGCCACCGTGGCGGGGATCTCGGCCTCGCAGACGAAATCGGGGTTGGTGCTCGCCACCTGCATGGCGAGCTCGCGCCCGACCTCGGCGTCGGGGTGGGTGATCTCGACCAGGACCGCCAGGCGCTGGTTGTGGTGGAGGTAGCCCCCGATGAAGCTGTCGCGGGTCCAGGTGAGGGCGCGCCGGAGGGCCACCTTCTCCCCGGTCTTGCCCGAGACCAGGGCCACCTTTTCCACGATCTCGGGGTGGTCCTTGGCGGCCTCCCCGCGCTGGAAGATGTCCTCGATCAGGGCGTCGGCCAGCTTCTGGAAATCGGCCGTGCGGGAGACGAAGTCCGTCTCCGAGTTGAGCTCCACCAGCGCGGCCTTCTTGCCGTCCGAGGCGACCTTGAGCCGGAGCGCCCCTTCCTTGGCGGCGCGGGTCTCCCGGGTGGCGGCGCGGGCCAGACCCTCCGCCCGGAGGCGGTCGACCGCCTTCTCGAAATCCCCCCCGGTCTCGGCCAGGGCCTCCTTGCAGGCGAGGATCCCGGCCCCGGTTTTCTCCCTCAGCTTCTTGACCGTCTCGGAATCAACCTTCATGCGGCTTCTCTCCCTCCACGCGCTTGCGGCGCGGTGTCTTGCCCGGAACCTCGGGGACCGGCACCTTGACCGCCTCCTCCAGATCCGGAATGATCGTTACTTCCTTGGTCTCCACCGGCGGCGGGGGCGGCGTCTCCTTCTTCTCCGGGGGCGGCCGGCTCCCCCGCTTCGCCAAGCCGGACGCCACCGACTGCTCGAGCAGCGACATGATGAGCTTGGTGGAGCGGATGCCGTCGTCGTTCCCCGGGATGGGATAGGCGACCAGGGTGGGGTCGCAGTTGGTGTCCACCACCGCCACCACCGGGATCCCGATCCGGCGGGCCTCGCGCACCGCGTTCCCCTCCCGCATGATGTCGACCACGACCAGGAGTCCGGGGAGGCGCTCCATCGTGCGGATGCCGTCGAGGTTGCGGTGGAGCTTGGTCTCCTCGCGCCGGAGCTGGGCCAGCTCCTTCTTCGAGCGGCCGGCCGACCCCTCGGGGGAGAGCATCTTCTCGAGCTCCTCCAGGCGGCGCATCGACGAGCGGATGGTGGAGAAGTTGGTGAGGGTCCCGCCCAGCCAGCGGTCGATCACGTAGTGCATCTTGATCCGCTGGGCGGTCTCCTTGATCATCTCCCGGCACTGCTTCTTGGTCCCGACCAGCAGGATGTCGCGGCCGGACTTGACCTGCGCCTCGATGAACTCCAGGGCGGCGGAGAGCGCCCGGACGGTTTTGCGGAGATCAATGATGTGGACGCCGTTGCGGGCCTCGAAGATGAACTCCTCCATCTTGGGGTTCCATCTCTTGGTCTGGTGGCCGAAATGAACCCCGGCGTTGAGCAGATCCTGGATGTTGGCCTGAATCACGTCTCCTCCTTTAAAAAATTTCTGCGAAATTTTTTAAAAGCCGCAGAAACGCGGCTCCTCCTGAAGCGGAAGCCGATAACTATAGCAAAGCTCCTTCGGCGGGCAAGGGAAATCTGGCCGCGGGGTCTCCTCCCCTTGCCGGGCCCGACGCCTCGCCCTAACCATCGGACGGCCATGCGCTTGGAGCGCCTCATCCCGGCGGGATTTCACTTCAGGGCGACCCGCGCATCGCATTCCAACAGCATCTTCTCCAGGCGTAGCGCCGTCTGGGCCCGTTTCTCTCCGTCCGTCTCCGGGGGGACCAGGAGGGGCGGACCGAACACCATCCGTATCCTCCCGCCCGGCAAGGGGATGCGCATCTGGTCCCAGGTCCGGGAGAAGACCGCCTGGAGGGAGGAAGCGGCGGAGACCGGAAAGATGGGGGCGCCGGTCAGGGCGGCCAGGGTGACGATCCCCGGCTGGGCCCGGTAGCGGGGGCCCCGGGGGCCGTCCGGAGTGACGGCGGCGTTCCAGCCGCCCTTGACCGCCCGGGCCAGGCTCAGGAAGGCCGCCTGGCCGCCCCGGTTGGTCGAGCCCCGGACCGGGAGGAATCCGAAGCGGGAGATGAACTCGCTGACCAGGGATCCGTCCCGGGAGCGGCTCACGATCACCGCGATCCGGCGCCGGCGAAAATGGGCGGTGTAGACGTAGGGCATGAGGAAGAAGCGGTTGTGCCAGAAGGCGAAGATCGCCGGGCGATCCCGCCGCAGGCATTCCCAGACCGGACCTTCGTCCTCGAAGGACCAGCGGGAGGACGCCCCGACCAGGCGGACGAAGCCGGCGGCGAGGGAGGCGAAGAGGCGGGTGGAGCGGGGGGTCAGTATCTTCTTGGCCTTCACGGGGAAGGAAAGTTGGAATCTCAAATATCAGATCTCGAATCTCAGATTCGAGATCCCAGATCGGCTTGATCGATCGCCGAAGGAAAAACCGGGCCGTCCGGATCGGTCGGTATCGGGCCCTGACCGGATTTGTTGGCGCGGCCCACGCTTTTTAATCTCTGAACCCTGGCCCGGTTTTTGCCGGGACAGGGTTCAGGGATTAAATTGCATGTCGTAGAGCCGCTTGTAGGGTCCGCCCTGCGCGAGCAGGTCTTCGTGCTTCCCCTCCTGGATGATCTTCCGGTCGTCCAGGACGATGATCCGGTCGGCGTGGCGGATGGTGGAGAGGCGGTGGGCGATCACGAAGACCGTGCGGCGGGCCATCAGGCGGTTCAAGGCGTCCTGGACCAGCGCCTCGGATTCGGTGTCCAGGGCCGAGGTCGCCTCGTCCAGGATCAGGATCGGCGAGTCTTTGAGGATGGCGCGGGCGAGCGCGATCCGCTGGCGCTCGCCCCCGGAGATGGTGTAGCCGCGCTCGCCGATCACCGTGTCGAAGCCGTGGGGGAGGGCCGAGATGAATTCGTAGGCGTTGGCGTTGCGGGCGGCCTCGATGATCTTCTCCCGGGGGGTCTCCTTCTTCCCGTAGGCGATGTTGCGGGCCACGGTGTCGTTGAAGAGGAGGATCTCCTGGGTGACGATCCCGATCTGGTCGCGCAGCGACTTCATGGTGACTTCCCGGACGTCGATCCCGTCGATCTCGATCCGCCCCGCGGTCGGATCGTAGAAGCGGGGGATCATGTTGACCAGGGTGGACTTGCCCGCCCCGCTCGCCCCCACGACGGCGATGATCTCGCAGCGGCGGGCCTCCAGGTTGATCCCCTCCAGGACCGGCTCCTTGCCGTTGTAGCTGAAGGAGACGTCGATGAAGCGGACCGAGCGGGTGATCGGGGGGAGGACGCGGGCGGAGGGCTTCTCCACCACCGTCGACACCATTTTTAGGACCTCGTCCATCCGATCGAGCGCGGCGGTGGAACGCTGGATCTTGTTGTTGGCCCGCCCGATCAGCTTGATCGGGCGGGGGATGGCGGCGAGGCAGGCGATGTAGATGATGAAGATTCCCCCGTCCACCCGCCCCTGGAGGAGGGCCTTGCCCATGACCAGGACCACGCAGGCCGTGACCAGGACCACCACGAGCTCCGTCACCGGGGAGATCAGGGCGTCCCGGCGGGCCATGGACATCATCAGGCGGTAGAATCGGTTGTTGTGGTGGTTGAAACGCTTGTTCTCGTACTCCTCCATCGAGAAGGCCTTGACCACCCGCACCCCGGTGATCGTCTCCTGGAGCATGGAGTTCAGGTCGGCTATCCGCTCCTGGGAGTGGGCGGAGAGCCGCCGGATCTTGTTCCCGATCAGGACGATCGGGGGCATGACCAGGAAGAAAAGGCCGAAGACGATCAGGGTGAGCTTCCAGTCGATGATCACCGGGATGGTGACGAAGCCCAGGATGTCGAAAACGGAGCGAAGGAGCATCTCGAAACCCTCGGAGACGCCGTTGTGGAGCTGCTCGGCGTCGAAGGTGATCCGGGACATCAGCTCCCCGGTCCGCTTCCCGGTGAAGTAATCCACCGAGAGGGTCTGCATGTGCTCGTAGAGGCGGGAGCGGGAGGTGCGGACCACGTGGTTCCCGATGAACTGGAGGGTGATGTCGCTTAAGTACATGAAGATCCCGCGCAGGGAGTAGATCACGACGATGAAGACCAGCAGGTAGTAGAGGAGGCGCTGGTTGGGCAGGCCGTTGATCCAGTCGGCGAAAGCGTCGATCTGCGCCCGCAGCGCGGGGGAGAGCGGGATCGAGATCTGGGGGTTGAAGGGATCGCCCTGGGCGATCTTCGACCAGAAGGGCATCACCGAGAGGAGGCTGATCGGCTGGATCAGGGAGATGAGGAGGGAGAGGACGACGGTGATGACGAGGAAGAGCCAGTAGGCCCGGAGGATTCTCAGGATTTTCAGGTAGGACTTCATTCGGCGCGGCTCTCCGCTCCGGCTGGATCAACGGCCCCGCCCGGACGCGGGGAGGCGAGGGCATCCAGCACCGCCCGGGCCGCCCGTGTGCTCGCGCCCGGGCCGCCCAGCTTTTGGCGGACCTCGGCCAGGCGGGAGGACATCTCCCCCCTCAGCCGCGCGTCCGCGAGGAGGGCGATCGCCCGGCGGGCGATCGGACCCGGGCGGGCGGCGAACTGCACGAACTCGGGGACGATCTTCCCGCCGTAGACCACGTTGGCCAGACCGACATAGGGAATGGTAATCAAAAATCGGGCGATCAGCCAGCTGAAAAAAGCCAGCCGGTAGACGATGATCATCGGGGTCCCGATCACCGCCGCCTCCAGGGTCGCCGTCCCGGAGACGGCGAGCGCGAGGTCGGCCGCGGCCAGGAGAGCCGGGTTCCTCCCGACGATCGCGGAAGCCGGCAGGCCGGCGCGGGAGAGGAAGGATTGGACGGTGGGCAAGAGGTCGGCCGAGGCGACCGAGACCGCGAACGCGGCCGCCGGGAAGCGGCGCCGGACGAGTTCTCCGGAACGGAGGAGGAGGGGGAGGTGGCGGGCGATCTCGCCGGGGCGCGAGCCGGGGAGGAGGGCGATCACGGGGGAGCCCGAGAGGCCGAGCTCCCGGCGCGCCTCCTCCTGGCCGGGGAGGGCGGGGAGGGCGTCTAGAAGGGGATGCCCGACGAAGCGGGCCGCCACCCCCTCCCGGCGGAAGAACTCCCGCTCGAAGTCGAAGATCACCAGGAGATCGTTGACGCACTCCCGGATCGTCTTCACCCTCCCCTTCCCCCAGGCCCAGACCTGGGGGCTGATGTAGTAGATCACCCGGACCCCCCGCTCGCGGGCGGCCCGGGCGAAGCGGAGATTGAAGCCCGGGTAGTCGATGAGGATGACCGCGGCGGGGCGGCGCGCCGCCAGGAGAGCGAGGAGGCGGCGGAAGATCGCCCGGAAGCGCTTCATCCCCTTGAAGGCCTCCCAGAAACCGACCACGCCGGTCTCCCCGATCCCCTGGACGATCTCCACCCCCTCCGCCGCCATCCGCTCCCCGCCCATCCCGAAGATTTTAAGCCCGGGGGAGAGGCGGAGGAGCTCGCGGCAGAGGGAAGCCCCGTGGAGGTCGCCCGAGGGCTCCCCGGCGACGATCATGATGCTTCTCGCTGTGTTCATTCCCGAATCCGGCTCGGCCCGACCCGACGAAAAGAAAGCCGCGGATTACGCGGATTTCGCGGATTATTGAACTGGGGGGGAAACCCAGATGCGAATGCCCTTTATCCTGACCAGAAACACTCCAGTGATATGCCCGTGACCGGTCTTGGGGCGATATTCATATCAGTTATTATAATCCGCGACAATCCGCGTAATCCGCGGCTAGTGTTTGCTGTCGGCCGGCCTCTACCCCCCGAGACTTTCTTCCCACTCCTCCTTCGACTTGGCCTGGAGGTCGGCCAGGCGGCGGCGGTATCGGTCCACCTCGTCGGTGATCTCCATCGCCACCCGGAGCGCCTCCAGGCCGTGCTCGGCCGGCACCTGGGGGATCCCCCCCAGCTTGACGGACTCGACGAAGGAGCGGAGCTCCATCCGCAGGGGCTCCCCGGGGGAGACCGGGATCTGCTCGGCGACGATCCCCCCCTTCTCCCGGCGCAGGACCTTGATCTTCTGGGCCATGTAGTCGAGCGAGATATAGGCGTCGTCCTGGTAGACGCGGATCTTGCGCATCCGCTCGGGGGAGACGCGGCTGGCGGAGACGCTAGCCACGCAGCCGTTCTTGAAGACGATCCGGGCGTTGGCGATGTCGTCGTGCTCGGTCAGGATCGGCGAGCCCAGGGCGACCAGGCTCTCCACCTCCGAGGCGACCAGGTGGAGGATGATGTCGAGATCGTGGATCATCAGGTCGAGGACCACGCTCACGTCCGTCCCCCGCGGCTGGAAGGGGGCCTGGCGGGTGCACTCGATGTAGCGCGGCTCCCGGAGGATCTTCTCCAGGACCAGGACCGCCGGGTTGAAGCGCTCGACGTGGCCGACCTGGACGAGGATGCCGTTCTTTTCGGCGTGGCGGAGGAGGAGCTTGGCCTGGCGGACGGTCTCGGTGAAGGGCTTCTCCACCATCAGGTGAAAACCCCGCTTCAGGAGACGGTGGGCGACCGAGAAATGCTGGCGGGTGGGGACGACCACGCTCACCCCCTCGACGGCGTCGGGGAGGTCGTCCACGGTCGCGACCGCCCGGGTCCGGCAGGCGTTCGCCACCTCCTCGGCCCGGCGGAGGTCGGAGTCCACCACCGCCAGGAGATCCACGTCGGCCATCTCCGAGTAGATCTTGGCGTGGCGGGAGCCCAGCGAGCCGACGCCCACGACGGCAATTTTTACTTTATCCATAAAATTTTGCTCAGCAAAATTTTATTCGACCAGCTGGAACATCAGGTCCGCCTCGGTCGCCACCTTGCCGTCCACGAGCGCCTTGGCCCGGACCTTGAGAAGGCGGCTCTTCATGGTGAGGACCTCGGACTCCAGGCGGAGCTGGTCGCCCGGGCGGACCGCCCGGCGGAAGCGGGCGCCGTCGATGGCCAGGAAGTAGGCGATCTTGCCGGGCTTTCCCACCTGCTTCAGGAGGAGGATCCCGGAGAGCTGGGCCAGGGCCTCCAGGATGAGCACCCCCGGCATCACCGGGGAGGCCGGGAAGTGCCCGGTGAAGAAATGCTCGTTGTAGGTGACGTTCTTGATCCCCGCCACCCTTTTCCCCTCCTCCAGCTCCAGGACGCGGTCGACCAGGAGAAAGGGATAGCGATGGGGCATGATCGCGATGATCTGGTCGATGTCCATCACGGCAACGGGGGGTTTCTTCTCATCCATGGCACACCTCCATGAGCGCGGCGATGAAACGCGCGTGCAGTTCGTGGCCGGCTTTGAGGGCGACCACCGCGGCCTTGAGCCTTCTTCCCAGGAGGACCAGGTCGCCCGTGAGGTCGAGGATCTTGTGGCGGACGCATTCGTCGGGGAAGCGCAGCCCCTCCCGGCTGAAGACGGCCTCTTCCCCGATGACCACGGTGTTGTCGAGGCTGGTCCCCCGGATCAGCCCCCGCTCGATCAGGGGCAGGGCGTCCCGGAGGAAGCCGAAGGTCCGGGCCGGGGCGACCTCCTCGGCGAAGGTCTCCTCCGCGATCCGGAGCGAGAGGTACTGCGAGCGCAGGAGCGGGTGGCCGAAATGGACGGCGTAGTGGATGGTGAGGTCCGGCGCCGGAAAGGCCGCGACCATCCCCCCGCCGGCTTCGACCCGGAGCGGGGCGTCGAGCGAGCAGTAGGACCGCTCCCGCTCCTGCTCCGCCCAGCCCGCCGCGCGCAGGGCGCGGGCGAAGGGGAGGGCCGAGCCGTCCAGGATCGGGAGTTCGGGGCCGTCCACCTCGGCCCGGAGGTTGTCGACGCCCAGGCCGGCGGCGGCGGCCAGGAGGTGCTCCACCACCCGCACCTCGGCCCCGTTCGCCCGCAGGGCGGTCCCCCGGTTGGTCCCGGCGAGGCAGGCGAGCCGGGCCGGGATCTCCGGCCGACCGGGAAGGTCGGACCGGGCGAAGACCACGCCGCTTCCGGGCGCGGACGGGGAAAGGATCAGCGTGGCGGGGCGGCCGGAGTGGACCCCCACCCCGCTCAGCGCCACCCGCTCCCGGATTGTCCGCTCCCGATCGAGCATCCCGTTCCCTTCGCTCAAGCCCGCTTTCAGCCCCCAACCCTCAGTCGTTCTTGTTCAATTCGGCCAGAATCTCCTTGGTGATATCGAGGGCGGGATCCTTGTAGAGGAGCATCTCGCCCATCAGGACCAGGTGATAGCCCAGCGCCTTGGCCTTGGCCTGGACCGACTCGCGGATCTCCTTCTCCAGCTTCTTGCGCTCGGTCGCGAGCTTCACCTCTACGCTCTGTTCGGCCTCCTGCTGGACCCGCTTCAGGGCGAGGGTCTTCTCCATCAGCTCCTCCTCCTTGGCCAGGCGGGCGTCGGAGGAGAGCAGGTCCATCTCGGCCTTGAGCTTCTTGATCTCGGCCCGCATCTGGTCGGTCTCGGCCTCCTTCTCCTTCATATCCCTCTCCAGGCGCGCCAGCACCTTCTCCGCCTTGCCGTAGCCGCGCATCACCTCTTCGAGGTTGACGTAGCCGATCTTGAGGACGCCGGGGGCGGCCGCGGCCGCCGGGGCATCCTCGCCCCGGGCGGCCAGGGGAACGATCAGGGCGGACAGCGCCGCCAGCCAGAACACTCTTTTCATGCCAAACCCTCCTATCGCGGATTGGGCTTATGCTTTTTCGAACCGGCCCCCGGCTCTAGAAAGCATAACCGATGTTGAAGTTGAACCGCCCGCCCGCGTCATTCCAACCGTCGGGGCCCCAGCGCAGCGGCCAGGCGTAGTCGAGCTTGATCGGCCCGATGGGCAGGTAGAGGCGGATCCCGAAGCCGGCGTCCGAGTTCAGGGACTTCAGCCAGTCGCCGCCGAAGACCGAGAGCGGCTCGTCGCCGGGCTGGACGACCCGCCACGAGTCGTCCACCCAGACGTTACCGATGTCGAAGAAGAAGGCGCCCCGGACGGTGTTCTCCCAGATGGGGTAGGTGTACTCCACCGTGCCCATGAGCAGGGAGTCCCCCCCGATCGGGTCGTCGGTCGCGGTGTCGTAGGGGCCCACCTCGCGGTAGCGGAAGCCGCGGAGCGAGTTGGCGCCCCCCAGGAAGAAGCGCTCGTAGACCGGCACGATGTCGGTGTCTCCGTAGGCCTGGGCCGTGCCGGCCTTGAGCAGGAAGCTCATGATGTGCCCCTTGAAAACCGAGTAGTGCAGGGAGCCGGAAAAGATGGTCTTCACGAAGTCCTTGTCCCCGCCCAGGATCCCCCCGGCGATCTCGCAGGTAATCCCGGCGTTCACCCCCCGGCTGGGGATGAGATAGCTGTCGCGGGTGTCGTAGCTCAAGCCCGGGGTGATGCTGGAGAGCCAGTTCTTCCCCTCCTCGCTCTGGATCGACCAGTAGGCGTCCGGCTCGACGTCGTAGATTTCCACCTGCTCCAGCTTGTAAGTCAGGTTGGCCTCGAGGAAATCCACGATCCGCCGGCGGAAGCGGAGATCTCCGCCCTTGCGCCGCTCGTTGTAGTCCTCCCAGGACCAGTCGCGCCGGTAGAGGTCGACGCCGAAGGAGAGAGGGATCCCGAACAGCCAGGGCTCGGTGAAGGAGAGCTCGTAGTTCTCCCGGGTCGTCCCGAACTCGCCCCGGAGGCGGATCTTCTGGCCGGCCCCCAGGAAGCTCGGCCAGTGAAAGAGATCGAAGTTCCCCAGGCCGATCTCGGCGAAGCCGATCAGGTCGTCGATCGAGCTGTAGCCGACGCCGAACTGGAACTCGCCGGTCTTCTTCTCCTCCACCCGGATCAGGAGGTCCTTCCGCCCCGGCTCCTCGCTCGCCACCGGATCGATCGTCGCTTTCTGGAAGAAGCCCAGGTTGGAGAGCCGCTCCTCGCTCCGGCGGATCTTGATCCCGTCGCAGACCTCGCCGGGGCGGACCGCCAGCTCGCGCCGGATCACCGTGTCCTTGGTCACGGTGTTGCCGGTGATGTCGATCCGGTTGATGTAGGAAAGCCCGTTCTCCCGGATGGCGTAGGAGACGTCCATCCGGTCCGAGGCGGAATCGTAAACGCTGGAGGGGCGGACCACGGCGTCGATGTACCCCTTGGAGGAGTAGAAATCCTGGAGGGCGCGGACGTCGGTCCGGACCGCCTGGTAGGAGAAGACGGACTCGGACTTGAGCTGGAGCAGGGAGCGGAGCTCGGCCTCCGCGAAGACCTCGTTCCCGGAGATGCTGATCGACCCGGCCGAGTAGCGCTTCCCCTCCTCGATCGCGATCGTGATGAAGATCGACCCCTTGTCCGGGCTGAAGGTCTGTTCCGTCTTCAACACCTTCATGTCCAAATAGCCCAGGTTGTGGCAGTACTGGGCGATCTTCTCCAGGTCGGCGGCGAACTCGTCCCGGCGGAAGATCCCGGTGTGCAGGATGCCGAAGAGGGAGCGGGCGTGGGTCTCCATCTGGCCCAAAAGGTCGTCGGGATCGAGCTCCTTGGCCCCGACGATCGTGATCTTCTTGATCCGGGCCTCGTGCCCCTCGGCGATGACAAAGATCACGGTCGCCTCCCCGCTCTCCGGATGCGGCTTGATCTGGTAATCGACCTGGGCCTGGAGGTAGCCGTCCTTCTCGTAGAGCTCGAAGATCTTGGCGGAGTCGTCCCGCAGGGTAGGCTCGGAGAGGGGCTCCCCGGCCGAGGAGGCGATCTCCTCCAGGAGCTTCTCGCTGGAGAACTCCCGGTTCCCCTCGAAGAGGATCTTGGAGACGGTGGGCTTCTCCTCCACCCGGAAGACGACCAGGAAGCCGCCCGTCTCCAGGTCCTTCACGTCCACGGAGACCGTGGCCAGGGGGCCCCAGTCGTAGAGCCGCTTCAGGTCAGCGTTGAGCGTCTCCTGGGAGTAGGGCTGGCCGGGCTTGGTCTTGATCCGGTTCAGCACCGCGTCCGAGGAGAGCCGGGTGTTGCCCTCCACCCGGACCTCCGCCACCTCGGTGTCCCGCGCGGCGGCGGCCGGGAAGGCAAGAGCGAGGGCCAGGGCGAAAACCCCGAGAAGGGCGGCCGGCAATGGTCGACCGCGTCGCGACAGGCGAAACGGTCCCCCGGGGCGCAGCGTAGTTAGTAGGCAGTCCATGATCGCGTGGATGCTTTAAAGGTCGGATTAGCAATCCGTGCCATCCGTGGTTTCAACGCTGGCTTCTCAGGCCCCGGCCGGCGAGAACTCCGCGTAGTCTTCGAAACGGGTGTACTCCTCCAGGAAGGTAAGCTTGAGGTCGCCGGTGGGGCCGTTCCGCTGCTTGGCCACGTTGAGGTAGACCAGGTTGCGCAGGGCGGTCTTGTCCTCGGCCTTGTCCAGGAGATCGGGGTAGGCGGCCGGGCGCATGATCAGGAGGACCAGGTCCGCGTCCTGCTCGATCGCGCCCGACTCGCGGAGGTCCGCGAGGAGCGGGCGCTTGTCGTTGCGCGACTCCACCGCGCGGTTGAGCTGGGAGAGGACCAGGACCGGGATCTTGAGCTCGCGGGCGAGCGACTTCAGGGCCCGGGAGATGTCGGAGACCTCCTGCTGGCGGGAATCGGGGCGGGCCACCGCCGAGTTGACCAGTTGCAGGTAGTCGACGACCAGGAGCTTGACGTCGAACTTGGCCTTCATCGAGCGGGCGCGGGCTCGGATGTCGAGCGTGGTCTGGGCCGGCGTGTCGTCGATAAAGATGGGGGCCTCGGCCAGCTGGCTCGCCGCCTGGACCAGCTTGGCGTGGTCCTTCTGGCCGAGGAAGCCGCGCCGGAGGTTCTGGGCGTTGACCCGGGCCCGGGAGCAGAGCATGCGGAAGACCAGCTGCTCCCGGCTCATCTCCAGGGAGAAGATCCCGACCGCGCGCGGCTCCTTCTTGTCCTTGAGCGCGGCGTGCTCGGCCATGGTCAGGGCGAGCGCGGTCTTCCCCATCGAGGGCCGGCCGGCCAGGATAACCAGGTCCGAGGGGTGCAGTCCGCAGGTGATGTTGTCCAGGTCCTTGAAGCCGGTGGGGACGCCGGTCACCAGCCCCCCCGCCGCCTGCATGTCCTCGACCCGCTCCAGCGCCTCCTTGATCAGGTCCTTCATCGGGCGGATCTCGCCCTTGACCCGGCGCTGGGTGATCCCGAAGATCACCCGCTCCGCCTCGTCGAGGAGCCCCGCGGTGTCCCCCTCCTCGTAGCAGCGGGTGACGATCGCGGTGGCCGAGGAGATCAAGCTGCGCACCACCGCCTTCTCGGCCACGATGGAGAGATAGGAGTCGAGGTGGGCGGTGGTGGGCAGGTAGTTGACGAGCGTGGTCAAGTAGGCCGCCCCGCCCACCGCCTCCAGGGCGCCGGCGGCTTTGAGCGCCTCGGTCAGGGTGACCAGGTCCACCGGCCGGCCGGAGTCGGCCAGGCGGACGATCGCCTCGAAGATCCGCCGGTGGGGGGGGTGGAAGAAGCAGGAGCCATCCACCCGCTCCACCACCCGGGGGGCGACGCTGGGGTCGAGGAGCATCGCCCCCAGGACGGACATCTCCGCCTCCGGGCTGTGAGGGACGGCGCGGGCTTGACCGGCAGGGGCGTTGGTCGTCTGGTCCATGATTCATCCAGGGGAGCAGGAAACGGAGCAACATCACAGGCAGTCATTGCGAGCGAAGCGAAGCAATCTCCCTTCGCCCACAGAGTCGCGTTTGCTTCGCCGCAATGACCAGTTGCTCTATTTTTAGCTCCGGGCAATAAGCGAAAGGGACGACGTTATTCCTTCACCACCCAGACCTTGATCTGGGCCGTGACCGAGGGGAGCAGGGTGACGCCGACCGGGTAGATCCCGAGCTTCTTGATCGGCTCGGGGAGGTCGATGTGCTTCTTGTCGAGCTTGTAGCCTTCCTTGGCCAGGGCCTCGGCGATGTCGGAGGCGGTGACCGAGCCGTAGAGCTTGTCCTCCTCTCCGGCGGCGGCGGTGATCGTGCAGGAGATCCCGCTCAGGGTCTTGGCCAGCTCCTGGGCCGAGGCGACCTCCTTGGCGGCCTGCTTCTTCTTCTTGTCCAGGGCGATCTGGTGCATCCGGACGTGATGGTCGGTGGCGGGGAGGGCTATCTGGCGCGGGATGAGGTAGTTGCGGGCGTAGCCCGCCGACACCTCCGCGATCGACCCCTCGGCCCCGAGCTGGGGGTGGTCCTTGATCAGGATTATCTTCATCGCGTGTCCTTCCTTTAGTCTTCCGCGCTCATTCCCCAACGTAGGGGAGAAGAGCGACGAACCGCGCCCGCTTGATCGCCCGGCCGAGGAGGCGCTGGTGGCGGGAACAGGTTCCGGTGTAGCGGCAGTTCAGGATCTTGCCCTTCTCGGTGGTGAACTGCCGGAGCAGGTCCGGGTTCTTGTAGTCGATCGTGTCCTGCTTCCGGGTGCAGAAGAAGCAGCGCTTCCGCACCAGGGGGCGGCGCGGGCGGCCGCCCGGGCGCTTGTCGCCCGGTTTCCGGCGCGCCCCGAATGGCTTGCGGGCGCCGAACACCTTTTTGGCTCCGAACGATTTCCGTCCTCCAAACGATTGCATGTCCGCTTGCTCCTCTCTTTCCCGGCGCGGCTTCCCGCCGCGCCGAAATTGTATGCTATTGATTGATCTCTGTTCCGCTTCGGATCGAACCGCCGGCCGGAGAATATTCTCCGGCCTTCGATTTTTTTAATCTCGCGGCCACGCAAAGCGGGGCCGCGAGATTAAAAGGGAAGGTCCTCCCCGCCCTTCTCCCCTCCCTTCCCGGCGGGCGGGGCGGGGGGTTCATCGGAGGAGAAATCCTCCTCGAACGAGTTGGTGGGCGGGGCCACCTCCCCCGCGCCCGGTCCCGGTTCGCGCGCCGGGCCGGCCTGGCCGCCCTGGCCGCCCTGGCCGCGGGAGCCGAGGAACTGGACCCGCATCGCCGTGACCTTGTGGCGGGTCCGCTTCTGGCCGTCCTTCCCTTCCCAGGAGTCCATCACCAGCCGGCCTTCGACCAGGACCGGGCGGCCCTTCTTCAGGTATTCGCCCACGGTCTCGGCCTGCCGTCCCCAGGTCTCGACGTCCACGAAGCAGACCTCCTCCTTCTGGCCGCCGTCCTTGGTCTTAAAGGAGCGGTTCACCGCCAGGCCGAAGCTGGCCACGGCGCTGCCCTGGGGCGTGTAGCGCACCTCGGGGTCGCGGGTGAGATTGCCGCCCAGGATCACGATATTGATGCTGACCATGGCGTCCCTCCTTTTTCATCCTCTCCCGCTTCGCGGGAGAGGATGAAAAAAATACGTTGTCGCAAATCTTCGGTTCCGGTTGCCGGGTCTTCGTTTACGCGCCCGCGGGGGCGGGGGTGGGGGCGGGGCTGGCCGGGGCCGCCGGCTCGGCCGGAACGGCGGACGCCGGGTCCGGCGGGATCGGGTCCGAGGCGTCCCGCTTCAGGATCAGGATCCGGAGGACGAACTCGTTCATGCGGAGGTTGGCCCTCAGAACGGGCGCCGAGGCCGGCGGCTGGGAGAAGTAGACCAGGAGATAGAGCCCCTCCTGCTGGCGGGCGATGGGGTAGGCGAGGCGCTTGCGCCCCATCACCTGCAGGGACTGGATCTGGCCGGAGGCCTTCGCGATCTCACCGGCGATCATCTCCTGGGCCGCGGCGGGATTCCCTTCGGCCAGGCGGGTGCTGACGATGCAGAGCATTTCGTAGTGATTCAAATCTCCTCCTCCTCCAGTTGCGTGATCGTTCTGGCGTTGGCGTTGAAATCATTCATCGTTTTCTCCAGACCATCGGACAGGATCGAGCAGACCGCCTTCAGGGCGTTCTCCACCGCCTCCCGGTAGACGAGCTCTTCCTCGGCGGAGGCCCGCGAGAGAACGTGGCCGGTCAGGTCGTCCCGCTCCGCCCCCCCGATCCCGATCCGCAGGCGGGGGAAGTCGGCCGATCCGACCTCCCGGATGATCGACTCCAGGCCGTGGTGGCCGCCCGCGCCGCCCCGCGGCCGGATGCGCACCTTCCCCGGGTCCAGGGATACGTCGTCCACCACCACCAGCATCTCCCCGGAGGGGATCCGGTAGTAGTCGAGAAGGCGGCGGGCCGCCCGGCCCGACTCGTTCATGAAGGTCGCGGGCTTGCAGAGTGCGAGCGGGCGGCCCCGGCACTCCCCTTTCCCGTACCAGGAGAGCAGGTTCCGGCTGCGCTTGAGCGCGATACCGCACTCCCGGCTCAGGGCGTCCACCACCCGGAAACCGAGGTTGTGGCGGCTCAAGGCGTATTCGCGGCCCGGGTTCCCCAGGCCGAGGACGGCCTGCACGCTCACTTCCCTTTTGCCCCCTCCTTGCCCTTGGCTCCCGGAGCCTCCTTGCCCTTGGCCCCCGGAGCTTCCTTGCCCTTGGCTCCCGGGGCTTCCTTGCCCTTGGCTCCCGGAGCTTCCTTGCCCTTGGCTCCCGGGGCTTCCTTGCCCTTGGCCCCCGGGGCTTCCTTGCCCTTGGCCGCCGCCCCCTCCGGTTTCTCGCCCTCCGCCGCTCCCTCCTCGCCTTCCTTCGCCTCGCCGATGACCTCCGGGGCCGCCGCTTCCGCTTCGGCCGGGGCCGCTTCCTCCTCGGCCTTGGGCACGCTGACCGTGAAGATGATCAGCGACGGGTCGCTTAAGACCTCGATGCCGGGGGCGAACTTGACGTCCTTGACCTGGACCGAATCGCCGATCTTCAAGGCCGAGACGTCCACCTCGATCTTCTCGGGGAGCTCGGCGGGAAGGCAGCGAACGGAGATCTCGCGGACGACCTGTTCCAGGATCCCGCCGTCGCGCACGCCGGCCGCCTCGCCCAGCCGCAGGATGGGAACGTCGGCGGTCAGCTTCTCGGTCAGGGAGATCTCCTCGAAATCGATGTGGATGACGGCGTCGGTGAGATGGTTGCGCTGGATCTCCTTGACGATCGCCAGCCGGGGCTTCTTCTGGTCGGCGACGAGGAGGGAGAGGATCTGGTTCTCGTTGATCCCCCCGATCTCCTGCTCGAGGTACTTCCGTTCGACGCTGACCGTGAAGGCTCCTCCCTCGCCGCCGTATACGATGCCCGGGATCTGTCCCCGGCGGCGAAGCCGGGACGGGCGCTTCCCGCCGACCGCGGTCCGCGGGGCGATTTTCAGTTCGATCTGTGCCATGTCGCTTCTCCTTCGTGGTTATGCGCTGTGCCGTTGCGTCCGCGAACTCGACTCTCGCCGACGCCGGCCGCAATCGGCCTCGCGGCCATCATAATTTTTGCTCCCGGCGGTCCGAGAGAAAAAATTATTCGTGGTGGTCGAACAAGATGCTGACCGGAGTGTTCTTGTGGATCCGCCGGATCGCCTCCCCCAGGAATTCGGCGACCGAGATCACCTTGATCTTCTTCGAGCGGGCGGCCGCGGCCGAGAGGGGGACGGTGTCGGTCACCCAGAGCGTGGTGAGCGGGCAGGCCTCGATCAGGGGAACCGCCTCGCCGCAGAGGATGGGGTGGGTGATCGCGGCCTGGATTTCCCTCGCCCCTTTCTCCCTGAGGAGGTTGATCGCCGAGACCAGGGAGGTGCCGGTAGAGACGAGGTCGTCCACGATCAGGACCGACCGTCCCGCGACGTCGCCGATCACGTTGCGGACCTCGGTCTTGGTGTCGTGGATCCGGCGCTTGTCCACGATCGCCAGGGGCACGTTCATGTGCTTGGCGAAATGGTTGGCGATCTTGATCCCGCCCACGTCCGGAGAGACCACGGTCATGTTCTTGAGAAACCCGGCGGGCAGGGCTTTAAGCAGGTAGCCGATCAAAAGCGGGGCGGCGTAGAGATGGTCCACCGGGATGCCGAAGAAACCCTGGATCTGGGCGGCATGGAGGTCGACCGTGAGCACCCGGTCGGCGCCGGCGACAGTGATCAGGTCGGCGACCAGGCGGGCGGTGATCGGAACCCGCGGGCGGTCCTTGCGGTCTTGGCGCCCGTATCCGTAATAAGGCAGGACCGCCGTGATCCGGCCGGCCGAGGCCCGGCGCAGGGCGTCGATCATCGCGAGGAGCTCCATCATGTTCTCGTTGGGGGGGGGCGACGTCCCCTGGATCAGGAAGACATCGGCGCCCCGCACCGGCTCCTCGATCCGGATCGCCACCTCCCCTTCCGGGAAGCGCCCCACCTTGGCCCCCGAGAGCTCCAGGCCGAGATAGGCGGCGATCTTCTTCGCCAGCTCGGGGTTGGCGTTCCCGGTGAACAGCATCAGCGTGTGGTCGATCATGTCCGTGGTCACCTTCTGGCTTTTCATGGCTTAGTCCATTCTAACCATAAGTCGTCGGCCGGGAAAAAATATTCCCGGATTTCCGGATCTTCAGTTGCCCCCGCCGCGGACCTCGGTCCCGTCCGGCACTACCTCGCCGCCGCGGATGTGGGCGAAGGGCCCGATCCGGCAGGAGGAGCCCACTCTCGCCCCCCGCTCGATCAGAGTAAAGGGTAAAATAACGGAATCCTCGCCGATCGCGGCCCCGGCCTGGAAGTAGGTCAGGGCGGGGCTGACCACGGTGATCCCGCGGCGGCTGAGCTCCCCGACGATCCGCCCCTGGAGGACGGCCTCCGCCCGGGCGAGGTCGGCGCGGGTGTTGATCCCGAGGATGTCGTCGGGATCGGCGGCCAGGCAGCCGTCGACCGCGGCGCCGCTCTCCGCCAGGAGGTGGACGGCGTCGGTGAGGTAATATTCGCCCTGCCGGTTGGCGCGGCCGATCCGGTCGAGCGCGGACCAGACCTCCGGGGCGCGGAAGCAATAGGTGCCGGAGTTCACCTCCTCCACCGCCTTCTGGAATACGTCGGCGTCGGTCTCCTCCACGATCCTCCCCACCCGTCCCGAGGCCTTGCGGACGACCCGGCCATAGCCGCTGGGGTCCTCCAGGCGCGCGGTCAAAACCGTGGCGGTAAGCTTCTCCGCCCGGTGGAAGGCGAGCAGGCGCTCCAGGGACTCGCCGCTCAGGAGCGGGGCGTCGCCGCAGAGAACGAGTAGGTCGCCGGTGAAATTTTGGAGGAGAGGCCGGGCCTGCATCAGGGCGTGGCCGGTCCCCAGCTGTTCCGGCTGGGGAACGCAGCGGGCAGCGGATCCCACCAGACCGCTCACCGTCGCGTCGTTCGGAGGCACGATGACCACGACCGGATCGGGGCCGAGCGGGCGGACGGACTCGAGGACGTGGACCACCAGGGGGAGACCGGCGAGCTCGTGGGCGACCTTGGGGAGGGCGGACTTCATCCGCGTCCCCTCGCCCGCGGCCAGGATCACGCACGCCAGCGAACTCATGGGAAAACTCTGCCTCGATGATCGTTGTTCACGGTCTATTCAATAGCGCGGTTCACGGTTCCAGGTTCACGGTTCAACGGTTGAACGGGCCAGCCAAGAACCGCTGAACCGTGAACCGTTGAACCCGGAACCGGTATGTTTGAAAGGCACCAGACCGGAGAGGCAGCAGGCGAGAAACCGCGGGGGGGAGTCATTCCGGCCCGGACGGGCGGGAAACGGTCCTTGGGCCCTTCCTGGGGGAGGGCCAAGGCCGATCGCGGCGGAATGACTGCCCGGCGAGGACTCGAACCTCGAAACTCGGCTCCAAAGGCCGATGTGTTACCATTACACCACCGGGCAATGACCCGGAATCAGCCGGCCGACGCAGGTTCGGCTCGCATCGCGATGCGCGGAAGCCTCTGGGGGCAGTGCGATGTCTATGCGGATCATTAAAATATAGCCCGAGGGGACCCGTCAAGGGAAAAGCCAATAAAAAGGATCGGCCGGTCGGGCAGGAACAACAGTAACAACAGGAACGGCAGGAATGGCAGGAATGGCAGGACCGGCAGGAATGGCAGAGAAAGATACCTCGCGCCAGATCGGAGATCTGGCCTACAGAACCGGTCATCTCTACGCTTCTGTAGGCCGGTTCTGCGAACCGGCGGCTTAGGCCCGGCAGGCCCGATCGCACCTGCCCCGACATTCCTTGGCGCTAATTTAATAACCCGGTCAGGGGTCCGGATCTGTAACCGGCGACGCCCCTACCCCAGGGCTTCCCGCACCGCCCGGGCGACCTCTCCGGCGATCCGCCGGACGGACGCGGCGGATTGCCCCTCGACCATCACCCGGCAGAGGGGCTGCGTGCCGGAGTAGCGGACCAGGACCCGGCCCGCTCCCCCGAGCTCCCCCTGCGCCCTCCGGATCGCCGCGACGACCCCCGGCAAGGATGATATCTCTTCCTTCCTCCCGACCTCCACGTTGACCAGGGCCTGGGGAAAGACGCGCATCGCCTTCGCCAGCTCGGAGAGGGGTTGGCCCGTCCGCTTCAATACGGTGAGGAGACGGACGGCGGAGAGGACCCCGTCGCCCGTGGTGTGGCGGTCGAGGAAGATGATGTGGCCGGAGTCCTCGCCGCCGAGGATCGCCCCGCGGGCGCGCATTTCTTCCAGAACCAAGCGGTCGCCGACCTTCGTCTCCGCCCGGCGGATCTTGAGCGCCTGCAGGGCGAGCGCGAGCCCCAGGTTGGACATCACGGTGGTGACGACGAGCTGGCGGGCGAGCTTTCCCCCGTCGCGAAGGCTCCGGGCGAAGACGGCGATGAGCTGGTCGCCGGTGAGGAGCCGCCCCTTTTCATCGACCGCCCTGATGCGGTCGGCGTCCCCGTCGAAGGCGAGGCCAAGGTCGGCTTTTCTCCGGCGCACCTCGCGGGCCAGCCCTTGGGGGTGCTCCGAGCCGCAGTTCCGGTTGATATTGGTCCCGTCCGGAGAGACGCCGAGCGCCCAGACCTCCGCCCCCAGCCGCCGGAAGAGACCGGGGGCGACGGCGGCGGAGGCGCCCTGCGCGCAGTCCAGGACCAGGGCGAGCCCCCGGAAGGGCCTCCCCGGGGGAGCGGCGCGGGCGAGGAAGGCGACGTAGCGCTCGATCGCGTCGGGTAGGGGCGCGATCCTCCCCATCCCCGGGGCGGTGGCGGCGGCCAACGCGGCCGGCGCCAGGATCGTCCGCTCGATCGCCTTCTCCTCGGCCTCGGAAAGCTTGAAGCCGCCCCCCCCGAAGACCTTGATCCCGTTGTCCCGGTAGGGGTTGTGGGAGGCGGAGATGACGACGCCCGCGGCGGCCCGTCCATCCCGGACCAGGAAGGCGACGCCGGGCGTGGGGATCACTCCGGCGAGAAGGACGTCCGCCCCGCCCGAAGCGAGGCCGGCGGCGAGGGCCGACTCCAACATCGGCCCGGAGAGGCGGGTGTCGCGGCCGACGACCACGCGGACGCGCGACCGAGCTCGGCGGAAATGGAGGGCGAGGGCCCGGCCGACCTGCAGTGCCATCTCCGCGGTCATCGGGTATTCGCCCGCGCGACCGCGGATGCCGTCGGTGCCAAAAAGTCTGGTCATAGAAGATACCAAGAAACAGTGATCAGTAATCAGTGATCAGTTATCAGTAATCAGTGATCAGGACGTTGGTTACTGATAACTGATCACTGATTACTAATCGCTGTTTTCCCCGAAGCTGGGGACCCGCGCCAGGGCGCCCCGCACGATCTCGTCCACGATCCCCTGGAGCCAGCGCGCGCCCTCCTCCGCCGCGGCCGCTGGGAGCGACTGGACGGCCGTCAGATAGGCCCCGCCCCTCTCGCTCCTCGCCTTCTCCAGCCGCTTAAGGAACGCGTCGCGCAGCGCGCCGTCACCGGAGTGGTCGCGAGCGGCGGAGAGCGCCTGGGCGATGGCGGGCCAGCGCTCGGCGAGCTCCTTCTGCTGGGCGCGGAGGAGGGGCGAGGCCGGCGCGGCCTGGGCCGCGGAGGCCGGGAGCTTCTCCACGAAATCGCCCAGGCGCTTGATCCGTTCGGCGAAGGCCTCCTCCAGGCGCTTCAGGGCCCCGTGATAGAGGAGGCGGCCGGGCGCGCCGGCGAAGAAGGGCCGCCGGGCCTCGCGATACCACTGGCGCAGGGCGAGGAGGTTGGCGATATAGACGACGTTGTTCAAAAACTTTTTCCGGACCTCGCGGTAGCAGCCGGGGCGGAAGGTGCGCGCGACGAAACGGTGGGATGCGCCGGAGATGAGCTTGCCCTCCTCCGCGCAGCCGCCCCGGAGAATCGTTCCGGCGGAGACCACGACCCCGTAGCCGATCCGGGCGGGGCCGACCAGACCGCCCTGCCCGCCCAGGAAGATTGGCCTCTCCCGGAGCATCACGCCCCGGGGGACGTCGCCCAGGAGCGAGGGGGTGGCCTTGTCCTGCTGGGGGGTGTAGTTGAAATGGATGTAGGACGAGCCGACCTCGCTGTGGTTCTTCGCGCCCGTCCCGCCGGCGAGGAGGCAGTCGCAGAAGTTGACCAGCGACCCCAGCGTGGCGAAGGGGAAGAGGATGGTCTGCTTCGTCCCCACGGAGTGGGCGATCCGGGCGGATTCCTCGAAGAGCGAGCCCTCCCGGACCTCGGCGGCGGACCCCGCGGAGACGCCCGCGAGGAGGGTCGCCCGCCGGAAGGAGCCGCCCGCCAGGGTCGCCCCCTCACCGACCTGGCAGTCCTCGAGGGAGACCGGCCCCGACCGGCCGAGCTCGACGCGGGGGGAGACGAGCGTCTCCCGTCCGAAGATCCGGCAGCCGGCGTGGATGACCACGCCCTCGCCGGAGATCCGGTCGGGTTCCACCTCCGGACCGATCTCGACCGAACCGGGGACGGGGATCGCGACCCCCTTCCTCAGAAGGATCTCGAGGGGGGTTCGTGAGGATTTTGTCTTCCGGAGCGACGGCATGGCCTTTCTGACCCGCGACGGGCGGCGGAGAAAAGATTATACCATCGCTTGGGATTTGTGAACCCCATAACCGCCGGGAAGGAGCTTCGGAGAGCCCGTAGGGGCGAACTTTCCTGCCCCGATCCATCGGGGATGTTCGCCCGGTCATTGCGAGTCCCGATACAAGCGTTCAGCTTTTATCGGGGAACCCCGTCCCTCCTTCTTATCCTTTTGAACACACGGCAGATCGCCAGGGACACCCATAGTCTCGTCTCCCTCGTCTTGGCATTGTCCCCTTCCTGACCGCCCGCGTACGTGGCTTTCCATAAACCGTCTTTCCCCTGATGGCCGACGAGCCAGTCAAGCGCCGCTTCCATTGGTTCGTCCCTCGCAGGGCAGATAAGCGAAATGGAGTCGAGCGCGGCTACAAGATTGTTCCACCAGAAAGGATATTGAAACCTCACCCAGTAGCTGGCCGCCCGGTAAGACGTGTAGCAATCCGGCTGAAAGAACCTCGATTTGAGCAGCTCCGCCCCTATCCGGGCCGCCTCCGTCCGGCGATACGCGCTATGGGCGGCGAAACCCCGCAGGACCATACCCGTCCAATTGTGAGAAAACGGTTTTGACCGGTCGGGCGGGACTGGTTCGGCATGCTCGCTGGTCAGCCGGCACATCGTTTCTCGGTCGAAATTACGAGTGATGATCGGCACCGACCAGCCCATATCATCCTGGCGCATCGACAGAAGCCACTGGAATCCCTTCTCGATGCGCCGATCGTCTTGATACCCGGCCTGGATGAGCAGCGACATGACCGCGCCCGTGTAGTAGGTGGCATACTGGTTGGCGATAAAGCCGCGGATGTCTCCCTCCTCCGTCTGGCACGAGAAGAGATACTCGGCCGCCCGCTCCGCGGATGGGTCCTCCCGGGTGAAGCCGAACTGCTCTACCAAGAACCTGAACTGCTTCCATGTCTCGATCAGGTTGTAGTTGATAGCCTCGTGCTGCTTCCTGCTGATGGAGCGATCCCACGAGCCATCGGGCAGTTGCTTCCGGAGAATCTTCCGGGCCGCCGGCAGTTGCCACAAGCGAGAGACGGGACCCGCCTCTTCCCCCATGAGATCCCGTCTCACGAAGTACCGCAGCGCCTCATCCCCGGAGCCGAGGAGCGCCGGTAGGGGGTCGAACCTCAATTGTCTCCGCCAATTCTCCATAGTCTGATCATGTCGGGGATACGCGGTTGAATCGGCGGCGAGGCTGACCGGCGGCTGGCATCGAGCTGAATCGCCGCAGGCCGTCCGGTCGAGACGCTGGTAGGAGCACGCAGGGGAGGGACGGTGTCAACTTGTCAACTATCGAGTTGACAAGTTGACACCGTCCCTCCTCTGAGCGCTTTTGGCCGCCACACGGAGGATAAAAGTCGCGTGGATCGAGCGGAGCGAGTGGTGAGGTCTATCGTCCTCCGTGGATGTCGAGAGCCACCGACTTGGGATTGTCGGGATCGAATCGTACCGGCACGATGGCGCCGGGTTGGAATTGGCTGAGGTGAACGATCGAGATGACATTTTTGGCCTCGGCTTGATAGGGAGATCCATCCTTGGGGGTCACGAGCAGGCGAAAGCCGACCACCGGATCATCGTTGTATTTCACTCCGGTATCCCAGATCTCGAGGATTTTCGCCGAAGCCGGGATCCCGGTTTCTCGAATCGGCCTATTGATGTCTTCCCCGGTGTAGTGGTCGACCATTGTGCACGAGCAAAGAAGCGCCGCGCAGAGGACGAGTGAACATATGATTTCTGGTTTGTGCATTCTGGTTCTCTCCATGGTTTACGGTCCAACGCCAAAGGGAGACCAGGGACGGGGTTTAATTGTTAAGTTCAACTTAACAATTAAACCCCGTCCCTCCTTTCTCCTGTTTCTACGAATCCGCAATTACCTGCCCAGGGAATATTCGACAGCGGCTTCGGAATGTATCGCCGTAGTGTCGAATACCGTTATGGGAACATCCTCCTGTTTAATAAGCAATGGAATTTCAGTGCAACCCAAAATGACGCCCTCTGCGCCTTCCTCTTTCCGGAGGCGGTCAATGATCTTCATGAATCCATCTTTGGATTCCTTGCTTATCCGGTTGGCGCACAACTCATCGAAAATCACGGCATTGATGTAATCCCGCTCTTTCTTGTCGGGTATGACAACCTTGATCCCGTATTTCCCGAGACGCTCCTGATAAAAAGGCTGCTCCATGGTGTATCTTGTCCCAAGCAATGCGACCGTCTCCAATCCGCTTTTGCGGACCGCTTTTCCCGTAGCATCGGCGATATGGAGAACGGGAAGGCCCACTTTCTCCTCGATGGTGTCCGCGAGTGAATTGAGCGTATTGGAAGCAATCACAATGAAATCCGCACCGCCTTGCTTCAAACGTTGCGCGCCATCAAGGATGGTTTGGCTTATCAATGTCCAGTCGCCCTTCTCGGCCATTCTTTCCTGTTTGGAAAATTCACCGAACTCGATGGAGAACATCAGGATCTGGGCGGAGTTCACTCCCCCCAGCCTGTCACGCACCATTTCATTCATCAGGCGGTAGTATTCTATGGAAGACGCCCAGCTAACCCCGCCTATGATGCCGATTGTTTTAACCGGGCGCTTTTCTGGAGCGGCCTCAATCGAAGGGCCCTGCTTGCCGTCATCGCCTTTAGGTAAATCCGTCGCCGGAGCCACGGCGCAGCCGCTAAAAATAACCGCCGCCATAAGAGCAACATAAAAGGGACCGCGCATCAGCTTGATATCCATGATCTTTCCTCCTTCCGCCCAACGGGCGGTAACCGAGCCCCCGTCCGCGACCGAAAGCCCGTAGGGGCGAACTTCATGTTCGCCCGGTCATTGCGAAGCAATCGCGACCCACTGTCATTGCGAGTCCCGATAAAAGCGTTCAGCTTGTATCGGGGCGAAGCAATCCCGACCTGCCGCGCAAGCAGAGACCAGGTACGGGGTTTAATTGTTAAGTTCAACTTAACAATAAAACCCCGTCCCTCCTCCCCCCCGGCTCTTCGACCCGAATCACCGGCGGTCGGGGTGGCCCCTTTTGAATCAGGCGGGGGCGGGTTCCTGGCGGTCGGAATGGCTGGTTTTGAGTGACCACTGACAGCAGGGAGTATGAACAAGATCGAAGTCCCCGAAGAGGTTAAGTTGCATTGGTCGAAGCGCGGCAAAGCAGCGCGGAGGCCACGGCCAATCTGAACGTTCTTCAACTGCCACCAGTGTATGTTGCAACCACCTTATCGCTTTCATCCAGGTACACATAGACAAAGTGCAAACCATCGTCAAAAACAATTGCTTTCGCAGGGATTGGATCAACTGGATAGTCATAGCCAGACTTGCGCCAAAAAGCGTTGCTGGGGATGTCATCCGCAGGAATCTCGGCATTGGTCGCAGATGGCACAATTCTGTAGTGCTTGTCGCCGTGGCGCTCGATAGTCTCGTACACTTTCATGCCCGCCGCCTGCAGAACTTCATCTTTGGTCATCCCGACCTTGATTCTGCCATAGTAGTCTTGCGACCCCGGGTGGCATCCACAGAGCAAACAGCCCGCAATTATAGCGGTAGCAATGATGCGAAAGTATGTCATTCCCATTTTCCCGAACCTCACGGCGCTGCAGATCAGCGGCAAAGGCGGAGGCGAGAGCCTGACCGCCGTAGCCCCGACTTGTCGGAGCGAAGACGGTTGCTCGCCGCAGCGGGCGGCCGCGGTAGCCGCTCGTTCAAGGGCGCGAAGCGTCCGAGAACAAGCGGATGGCAATCCGCAGTATCGTTCGATGTTAATCGTCTTGCTTCTGAATTTTCGCCATGTGCTTAGGAATCTCCTTCCAATCATCAATCCAAATGATGCCGACTCCAAATGAACGGGCATCGCTAGTTTCATACTTTTCCATAATGTCAATCAGCTCTTTGGATATCTTTGCATTATCTGGTTGAGACTTTGTTCTCATTTTACCCTTGGGCCTAATAATTACTTTGTCCAGCGATGATTCGATAGTCCCCAGGTCGTAGTGCTTCTTGTACATATAATGGTGGAGTGAGTCCTCGCCGCGAAGGCGATGAGCTATATCAAGAAGTCGTCTCAAATTGGGGTCGCTCAGAGAAGACCCTATAAAAAGACAGCTCTTCTCTTTAAACTTGGCTATCTGCACGAGGTTACTCCAGTGATATACATCTGTGTATTGTTGGTGATAGAGATCCTCGCTAAGCGTCAACTGATTCTGCTCGGTAATAGGGCCGGAAGGGGGCAGAAAACCGTGTACATGGTAAATTGCCAACCTATTCAACGCTGGATTCATGCCAGCGTGATATACCGAGGAATAGGGAACGCCGATCTTGAGCTTGTCCAGCGCGTCCTCAATAATATTGTCAAAATTAAACGTTATGATACTATCAAGGTTTGGTGATTTCCCAGCAGCTATGCACAATTTCTGAATTTCCTTTAGTAGGTCAGAATCCGTGTTGACCTGCTTCGTCTCATACAATGCGTCGCGTACTGCCCGTGTGAAGGCGTGGGCATCATCTTTGTGGTTCTTCTTGTAGAAGAGAGCAAGGTATCGCGCGGCAATTAGCGGATTTGGAGAAAATACCTTGGTGAAGATGCTGGCAAGGAGTTGGGCATGTTCCGGGTTTTGCGTCGAGTCCGACTTTATGGTTGACAACAGAAGACGCTGCAGAAGCGTATTCCAATCCGGCAGCCCATGATCGAGCGAGACGCCCGCTCCAAGGACAAGCACGAGATTCCCTCGGCGATATTGCTTGCCTATTTCGGGCACATAGTCCGATGGCGGACTGACGATGAAATCGCTAACATGAATGAAGAAGTCTTTGAGAATTTTATTCGACAATGTGACCAAATGTGTCTTCCCCATTCCGGGGGTCATCCGAAGTGTAATATCCCGACTCATGTGATCCTCCTTTTGTATCATACGACAGGCACAGGTGTGTGGTTTACGAAGTTGCCTCTGGATCCTTATTCGATTCTTCCGTCTTCTTGGCTCTGGATTCCTTGCCAGCCTTTTCCGGGAGGTGGAGGATGCGAGTCCCGGCCAAATTCATGAACTGCAGTGTTTGAGAGGCCGATATGACGCGGTCAATGTGCGTCTTCGCGGCTTTCGCGTCCGCTGTCTCCGCGTCCGGAGTCTTCTCTTTCTTGGGTGGCTCTGCGCGGACTTCAATGTTGTATCCGGAATCAATCCTGTTTGCGAGCTTGTTTAGCGATATTCTAACGGCGTTTGTTAGTTCGTTTCGTCGCTCCTTGTCCTTGCCATAGAAATATTGCTCGATCACTTCTACTGTGATCTTCTCGACTGCTGCCGTCATGACTGAGTTGGTATGCTCAATGATACCAGTCATTTCTTCATCCTTCAGCCCCTGACTCTTTAGTTCGCCCTGCAGTTTCCTGATCTCGAGCAGGCTCTTGTAAGCATTGATCAAGCGTTCTACCGCATGTGCCACGCATGCAGCAACCGGAGGAATTGCTGCCAAGAAAACCATCAAGTCAGAGGAGGATATGGTCTTGATAGGCAGAGGTGCGCGTTTGCCCGTTGCGACTTCCGAGAACGTCCCCAAAACAAAATCAAAGTCCTGGAGTTCCTCTCCGAATTGCTTAATGCTATCTTTGACAGCGCGCCTCGGGACGAGTATGCCAAGCTCACACTCCCCCGGGGACAGCTTGTCCGCACCAATTCCTATCATTGAGAGACCGGCGACGGTGTTGTCAATGGCCTGTTTGAACTTCTGCAGCTCCTCGAATATTGCTTGGACCTCATGTTGTGCAACGGAGGGAGTGATCTGGTTTCTCTCGAAGATGGAACGGATACGCTGCACTAGATAAGATCCAAGGAGACCTTGGCCGCCGATTTTCTCAACGGCCTGACGCCACGCCGGACTGAAGCGATCGCTGGGGGCATCTTTCATTATCTCATAGAACTGAGTCATGGCTGACCCAAGCTGTGCCTGATGATTTGACTGCTGAGGTTGACCGACAACACGATTGATGGAAATGACCACTTGCTGAAGAGCCGATACGCTGTTCTGTGAATCCATTTCGCTCTTCAGGGCAAGGCAGACAGCGTGAAGTCTCTCAGCATTCATGAGGGTATCCTTTCATTCTGTCTGAATCGAATGGGTGGCGGCTGAACCTCAGTCCGCCGGCGAGTTCTTGAGCACCATAGCCATGACTTGTCGGAGCGATGCTGATTACCCCCCACAGAACTGCAGAGTTCATTCATCCGTTAATGCGCCGCGCGCAAGTGCGGCCGCAGGATGGAGACCAGGGACACTGTTAAGTCCAACTTAACAATTAAACCCCGTCCTCCTTTTCGTTTGCCGGCACTAGATGGCGCCGGAGGGCTTTAATATGCCGATAATGGGCAGCATAGTCAATATATTCTTCCGAATATTCCTAGCAATGGGCCGGCTGTTTTGACGGGGTGGGAACGTTTGGTTACAATAAATACTGGTATTCATGAGGACCGCCGCGGGGAAGAGGGGGCGGCAAGAACTGGCACGGCGCGCGGGAGAGCGGCGTTCTGCCGCCGCACTCCAAAAGGCGGCGGGAACTTTCTGACGAACGCAGCGTCCAAATGAGCGAGGGCATAAAAACGGCGGACGACGGCTTTCCGGAGGACGCCGCGCTGGTCCGGGCGTTCCAGGCGGGGGAGGAGGCCGCCTTCGACCGGCTGGTCCTGCGGCACCAGGATCGCACCGTCAACCTCTGCTACCGGCTCCTCGGGAACTACGCCGAGGCCGACGACTGCGCCCAGGAGGTCTTCGTCAAGGCCTTCCGCTCGCTCCAAGGCTTCCGCTCCGGCTCCGCCTTCTCGACCTGGCTCTACCGGATCGCGGTCAACGCCTGCCTCTCCTGGCGGCGCTCGCTCGCCTTCCGCTTCCGGAAGCGCTCGGTGTCCTTGAGCCAGCCGGACGATCCGGAGAGCGAGGGAAGACCGCGGGAGATCGGGGACGAGACGCTCTCCCCCCGGCGGGAGGCGGAGAGGAAGGAGCGGGGAAAGATCATCGAGGAGGCGATCGCCTCGCTTCCGAAATCGCTGAGAACGGTCCTGGTCCTCCGCGAGATCGAAGGGCTCTCCTATGAGGAGGTGGCGGAGGCGACCGGCTATAATCTGGGGACGGTGAAATCGAAGATCGCGCGGGCGAGGGAGAGGATGCGGGGACAACTCAAAACGCTGCTGGGGCCATGATTCGATTGATACATTTGTGGGAGGGGCATTCCTGCTTGCCCCGATCGCTGTTTGTCGGGGCCCCAATTCAGGACGACCCGGATCGCGACCCCGAGTGGATTCTTGGAATGCGGGGCAGGCAGGAATGTCGCTCCCACAATCCGGCTTGGCTTGGATCGCGGCGAGACGCCGCTCCCACATGAATAAAACTGAGCAGCGACAAACGATGAAAGACTGCCGGGACATCAGAAAGCTCATTCCCGCGCTTCACGACGGGGAGATCGCGCCGGAGGACCGCGCACGGGTGGAGGCGCATCTCAAGGCCTGCCCGGATTGCGCGCGGGAGCTGGCCGAGCTCGCCGAGAGCGGGAAGGCCCTGAAGGGGCTCGCCCGCGTCCGGGCGACGGACGATTTCCTGGAACGAGTCCGCGCCCGCCTGGAAAGACCGAAGCCGGCCGAGCGGCGGTCGCCGTTCTTCGCCGGGACGAGATGGATCAAGATCCCGCTCGAGATCGCGGCGGCGGCCGGGGCGGTCTTCCTCATCTACTCTGTCGCCCACCAGGAGCCGGCCCTCTACCGCCCGCCTGCAGCGCCGGCTTTGAGGATGGAGATCCGGACCAAGGCCGAGGACGCGAAGAGCGCTCCTCGCGGCCAGCTGGCCCTGAAAAGCGTGGCGGAGAGGCGCGAGACGGCGGAGATGGACTACGCGGCGGCGCCCCTCCCCCGCTTGCGCGTATCCCTGCCGCCTGCAGCGGATCAGGACATGTATGCCGGGGCGATGCGGATGGCTAAAGCCCGGACAGCGGGGGAGACCGGCCGAGACACATCCTTCCGGGAAGAGATGCCGGCGGCCGCTGTCGCCCCTTATGAATCCGTAACACGAGACCGGGAAAAGGCGAAAGGCGGCGCGGGGGAAGATATCCTTTTCCGGATCGCCGAGGCGGCGCGGGGGGTGGGCGGACGGGAGATCACGCCGGCGGAGGGCGAAGCCAAAGCCGTGGCAGTGGAGATCCCCCTCCTCCGCTATGAGGATTTCCTCCGCGAGATCGGGCGGATCGGAGAGATCGAGCCGGTCTCCCCGCCGGCGCTTCCGCGGGATCGGGAGACGATCCGGCTGCTGATCGAGATACTCTAATCCCGGGGAAACGCACTCCCCGGCGGGTCGTTTTGGCCTCGGTAGCCTTGTCTCTCTGACACAACCCCGTTGGGGTTGGACGTTGTTTCTACTCTTCCCAGGGTAGCGCATTCGGCGCAACCCCGGGCCAGGGGACTCAGCCCCGTTGGGGCTGCCTCCATCCCTCTCGCGGGACGGCGCATTAGAGACGTTTCTTCTCGAACCAGAAGAAGAGGAGGAGGATGCAGGCCCAGAAGATAGGGAGGACCGCCCAGTTCGAGACGCCCAGCGTCTCCGGGAGGCCGATCCGGCCGAAGTCCTTCCAGGAGAGGACCGTCCGCTTGAGCCAGGGATAGAGCTCGGCGTAAACGGCCGCCCCCGCCACCATCCCCGCGATGGCGAAGAAAGCGTGCCAGCGCCCCTCGCCCAGGGCGCCGGCCGCCGTCCCGGGGCAGAAACCCGCCAGCGCCCAGCCCGCGCCGAAGAGGGTCCCCCCGAGAAGGACCGCGCCCAGGTTCATCGGCTTGTGGCTCGGCTTGAGCGTCCCGGAGAGGAGGGCGAGGCCGAGCGAGCCGACCACGATCGCCGAGAGCATGAACTTGAAGATGGTCATGTCCTTCAAGAGCATGGCCCCGACCTGCTTCTCGAACCGGAGGACGCGCCCTTTCTGAAGGAGGAAGCCGAAGAGGACGCCGGTGAGGAGTCCCAGCCATTGCTCCGCGTTCATCGCGACCTCCCCGCGTAGATCCGGCCGGCGACAATGACGCCGACGCCGAAGAAGAAGACCAGGGCAACAAACGAGCTAACCGAGAGCTGCATCAGGCCGCTCAGTCCGTGGCCGCTCGGGCAGCCGTCGGCCAGGCGGGCGCCGACCATGGCGACGACGCCGCCGAGGAAGGCCCCGGCGATCCGCTTCCCGGCCGAGCCGCCGAAGCGCTCCCTCCAGATCGGGGGGACGCCCTCCCAGCGGAAGGACTTGTCCGCGGCCGAGGAGAGGAGGGAGCCGAGGACGATCCCGACCAGGAGCATGAACTGCCAATCGACCTTGACCTTCTCCTTGGTGAAATACTCGTTCGCCGACACCCGGCCCGGGGCCACCGCGCGCTCGAGGAGGCCGGCCGCCCGCACGAAGGTGGTCGAGGCGCCGAGGTAGTTGGTCTTCGAGAGCCAGCGGGTGGTCGCCAGGGCGGAAACGATCGCCAGGACGCCCACCAGGGCTCCCGCGAGGTAGGGCGACCATCCGCCGTCCGCGGTCTTCCATTTCATGCGCATCCTCCTTGTCCGATCGCCAAAGGTTTTATAGCCCGGACCAATGCTGGGGTTGCTTACTGGAAACAGCCTCGCCGAATTCGCGCTATTCTAAAATAATACAACACTCCGTACACCCCCGCCACCATCGGGCCGGGGACGGCCCGCGGACGACCGGCGAACAAAAATATTTGGAACTTTTTCGGCTCTCATCCGTCATATGAGGAGAGAGCGCAAGCATCGAGAGCGCTTTAACCGCCGGGGGCGAAGGCCCGAACGGCGAAAGGAGTGAAGCGATGAACCGATGGCTGTGGGCGATGGTCGCGGGGGCGATGCCCCTGATGGCGGAAGCGGGCGGGGCGGCTGGGGAGGCGGGGACGCCGGAGGCGGCCCTCTCCCCTTACTTCTTCGTCCAGGGAGACCCCGGAGTGGACGCCTTCCCCCTCCTGAAGAACGAGGCGAAGATCCGGATCGCCGGCGTCATCTCCGAGGTCGAGCTCACCCAGGTCTATAAAAACGACGGGAAGAAGACGATCGAGGCTATCTACGTCTTCCCGCTCGGGGTCAAGTCCGCGATCCACGCCATGCGGATGACGATCGGAGAGCGGGTGATCGAGGCCAAGATCGAGGAGAAGGGGCGGGCGGCGAAGATCTACGACACCGCCAAGCAGGAGGGCCGGGTGGCCTCCCTCCTCGAGCAGGAGCGCCCCAACGTCTTCCAGATGAAGGTGGCCAACATCATGCCGGGAGACCGGGTGGAGGTGCTGGTCAAATACACCGAGCTCCTCGTCCCCGAGAAGGGGATCTACGAGTTCGTCCTCCCCACCGTGGTCGGCCCCCGCTTCACCGGGGAGAGCAAGGCCGAAGACCTCCGGGGCAAGGACGGCTGGTCGGCCTCCCCCTATCTCCATGAGGGGAAGGAAACCCCCTACGAGTTCAAGCTCTCGGCCGAGATCAACGGGGGGATGCCGCTCTCCGCCGTCTCGGTCCCCTCCCACCAGGTCGCGCTGGAATGGCCCTCGCCGAACGAGGTCGTGGTCTCCCTCGACCCCAAGGAGGCCGGCGGAGGCAACCGCGACTTCATCCTCCGCTACAGCCTTCAGGGAGAAGCCATCCACTCCGGCCTCCTCCTCTACCCGGGGGAGACGGAGAAGCACTTCCTCCTGATGGTCGAGCCGCCCGCGAAGGTGACGCCCGAGATGGTCCCGCCGCGGGAATACCTCTTCATCGTCGACGTCTCCGGCTCCATGCACGGCTTCCCTCTCTCGGTCGCCCAAAAGGCGATCGGGGAGATCCTGGACGGCCTCAAAGCCGGGGACTATTTCAACGTCATGTTCTTCTCCGGGGGGGCGGACGTCCTCGCGGAGAAGCCGCTCAGCGCGACCGCGGAGAACAAGAAGAAGGCGATCGCCCTCCTCGAGTCCCAGCGGGGGAGCGGGGGGACGGAGATGCTCGCGGCCCTGAAGCGCGCGCTCGCGCTCCCCAAGCAGGAAGGCCTCTCGCGGACGGTGGTCATCGCCACCGACGGATACGTCACCGTGGAGAAGGAGGTCTTCGACCTCATCCGGGAGAAGCTCGGGGCGGCCAACTTCTTCGCCTTCGGGATCGGTTCCTCGGTCAACCGCTACCTGATCGAGGGGATCGCCCGGGCGGGGCGGGGAGAGCCGTTCGTGGCCACGAACGAGGCGGAGGCGGCCGCGGTGGCGGAGGACTTCCGGCGCTACGTCGAGACGCCGCTCCTCACCGACATCCGGGTCCGCTGGGACGGGTTCGACGGCTTCGACGCCTACGAGGTCGAGCCCCCCGCCCTCCCCGACCTCTTCGCCGCTCGCCCCCTCGTCCTCTTCGGGAAGTACCGCTCGCCCAACGGCGCGATCGTGATCACGGGGAAAACCCCCGCCGGAAACTACGAGAAGAGGATCGAGGTCTCGGCGAAGGCGGAGAGCCGGGACAACGCCGCCCTCCCCTACCTTTGGGCGCGGGAGAGGATCGCCCGCCTCTCCGATTACGGCCGGACCGGCGAGGACGTCGCGGCCGAGGTGACGGCGCTCGGGCTCAGATACCACCTGATGACCGAATACACCTCCTTCGTCGCGGTGGACACGATCGTCCGGCCGACCGGGGAAACGGTGACCGTGAAGCAGCCCCTCCCCCTGCCCCAGGGAGTGAGCGACTACGCGGTGGGAGACATGAAGTGCCGCGTGGCGGGCGTAGCGCAAGTGGGATACGCCTCGGCCCCCATGATGTCCTCCAAGATGGCCCTCCGGGAAGAGTCCGCCGACGCGGCCACCGGCGCCGGGGAAAAGGCCAAGCCGCAGTTCTATCTCGACGGCGGTTCCCTGCCGGCGGGGGTCTCGCTCGACGAGACGGAGAAGCTGATCGCGGCAATCCAGAAGGACCTGGAGAAGAACTTCCAGGAATGGGAGCTCGCCTCCGCCACGGTGATCCTCACGGTGGAGAAAGGCGCCGTGGTCGGGCTGAAGGTCAAGGAGTTTAAGGGGAAGAAGTGCCCGGAGGAGGTCCTGGCGGGTCTCTTCAAGAAGATAGCCTTCCCCGCCTCGGTCACCGGGAAACTGGAGCTGAACCTGCGGTATAACTGAGGCTACCCGTGGGAGCCCCGATAGTCCCGAACTTCTGCCGGGACTATCGAGGCTCCCACAGGGCCGGCGTGAGCAAGGGCGATCATCGGCGAGCCTGTGGGAGGGGCATTCCTGCCTGCCCCGACTGCGGTTTATCGGGGACCCGATCAAGGCCGGCTTTGGATCGCGATCCCGAGTGGATTCTTGGAATGCGGGGCAGGCAGGAATGTCGCTCCCACAGGCGCGGCTTGGCTTGGATCGCGACAGGAATGTCGCTCCCACAGGCGCGCAGAGGGAAGGCCCCTACCGTGGATCGCGACAGGAATGTCGCTCCCACAGGCGCGCAGAGGGAAGGCCCCTACCGCGCCGCTTTCGCCATCTCCCGGGGGTGGGGGGTCTTGACGATCAGGAAGGTGGCGTTCGCCGAAGAGCGGTTCTGGATGTTCATCGGCGTGCCTACGGCGACCGGGACCAGGTCGCCCTTCTTCGCCGGGACGTCCTTCCCGGAAAGGTTGATCACCACCTCGCCCTCCAGGATGATCAGGTGGACATTGGAGTCGGCGTTGTGCTGGGGGACCATCTGACCCGGCTGGAGCGCCGCCTGCATCAGGAGCAGGTAGGGCTGGTCCACGAGCTTCCGGCGCCCCGGACCCGGGTCGGCATAGGGGGCGGTCTCGATCAGGTTGGTCGTCATCTCTCCTCCTGGGGGTGGGGTTAGCGTGGGGGCGGCGGCGATTGCCGCGGCGGCGAGTATCGCTGCGCTGAGGATCATATCGACCTCCTGCACCGCAATATATCCATCTCCCATGGAGATGGGAAGTCCCGATCCGATCGTGACCATAGTTGGCGTGGCAGCCCGTTCCGCGAGCGGATGAGCCGGGCCAGCCCGCCGCCGCGCGCCCGGCTGCCGCCTCGCAGAGGCGGCCTACAGAGTGCGGCGCACCGCCAGCCCGCCGCCAACGGCGGAGGAGGCGAAGGCGCCTATAATAATGTGGAGTCCTTTTTTCTCCCGTGCCATAATCGGCCGGCTCAAAGACGGGGGGAGATCAGCCATGCGCACCACTTTCCTCTATGACCCGGCGACCGGCCAGGTGAAGGAAGGCCTCACGCCAGCCGAGATCGAGGCCGCCCTCAAGGATCCGCAGAAGCTCCTCTGGATCGACATGGAGGACCCGGCCGCCGAGGACTACAGCCTCCTCGACGAGCCCTTCCACTTCCATCCCCTCCTGATCGCCGACTGCATCACCCCCCAGAACCTCCCCAAGTGCGACGACATGGAGGACTATATCTTCATCGTCCTCCACTCCGTCTATTACTACGTGACCAAGCGCGAGGAGCAAGCGCTCGACATCCGGGAGATCGACATCTTTGCCGGCCCCAACTACATCCTGACCATCCACCAGGGGCACATCAAGACGGTGACCGTGAACCGCGAGGTCTGCCGGAAGTCGTCCAAGATCATGAACCGCGGCGCGGGCACCCTCCTCTACCGCCTCCTCGACACCATGGTCAACAACTACATGGACATCATCAACACCCTGACCGACCGGATGGACACCCTGGAGGACGAGATCCTCGCCGGCGCCCGGCCGGTGATGCTCCCCCGAATCCTCTCGATGAAGAAGAACGTGATGACCATGCGCAAGGTCCTCATCCCCCAGACCGAGCTCTTCTACCAGATCTGCCAGGGGAAGATCTCCTTCATCACCGGCGACGCGATCATGTACTTCAAGGACATCAACGACCACTTCTCCCGCGTCTCCGATCTCGTCAACAGCCTGCGCGAGATGGGCGAATCCCTGCTCGATGCCTACCGCTCCACCCAGACCGCCCATTTGAACATGGTGATGAAGATCCTGACCGTGATCATGACCGTGATGATGCCGATGACCCTGGTCGCCGGGATCGGGGGGATGAACGTGAACTTCCCCTTCGGCCTGCACCACACGATCGCCGGCTTTTGGATCCTGGTCGGCATCATGGCGGCGGGCGGGATCCTGCTCATCATCTGGTTCCGCAAGATCAAGCTCCTATGAAAGTCCTCGGAGCGGTGGGGAGACACCAGCGCGAGAAATGGTCCTACTACCGCCGCCTCTCCGCGCTCCTCTCCACCGTCGTCTTCCTCTCCCTGCGGCCCGGCACCTTCCGCCGCACGGTGCGCAACGTCCTGGCCCGCCAGATCCTCTTCACCGGCTTCGAGGCCGTCCGCTTCGTCTCCCTGGTCGCCTTCCTGATCGGGATCGCCGTGGTGGTCCAGGCCCAGCTCTGGCTGACCAAGGTGGGGCAGTCGGCCCTCCTCGGCCCGGTCCTGGTGATGGTGATCGTACGGGAGCTCGGGCCGCTCCTCGTCAACTTCATCGTGATCGGGCGGAGCGGGACGGCGGTGGCCACGGAGCTGGGCTCGATGAACGTGGCGGGGGAGGTAAGGGTCCTCGACGCCCAGGGGCTCGACCCCCTCGTCTATCTCGTCATCCCCCGGACGCTTGGCGTGGCCGTCTCCGTCTTCTGCCTGACCGTGGTCTTCATCGTCGTCTCCTTCCTCTCCGGCTACCTGAGCGGCCTCATCCTGGGCGGGGCGGGCCAGCCCGGCCTCTTCCTGCAATCCGTCTTCAAGGCGATCACCCCCGCCGACGTGGGGAGCCTGATCGCCAAGACGCTCGTCCCGGGGCTTCTCACGGGGATCATCTGCTGCTCCGAAGGGCTCTCGGTGAACCTGGCGATCACCGAGGTCCCCCAGGCGGCCACCCGGGCGGTGGTCAAGTCGGTGACCGCGCTTTTTTTGACCTCGGTGCTGATATCGGTCTTCACCTACGCCTGAATCAAAGGTCCGCGGCGACGGAAACAACTGCCGGATATGGAGTCGATACTCGAATTCCGCGAGGTCGTCCTGGAGGCCCGCCACCCCTACGACGTCGGCCTCGACCGGGTCTCCTTCTCGCTGGCCGCCGGCGAGCTCCTGATCGTCGGCGTGGAGAAGGGGCACGGGCGCACCCCCTTTCCCGACGCGGCGGAGGGCCTGGCCGAGCCGGATCGGGGGGAGGTCTTCTTCCGGGGCGCTTCCTGGGCGGGGATGTCCGCGGGGGAGTCCGCGGCGCAGCGGGGGACGATCGGCCGCGTCTTCGAGACCGGCGGCTGGGTCTCCAACCTCAACATCGACGAGAACGTCACCCTCTCGCAGCGCCACCACACCCTCCGCCCGCTGGAGGAGATCGCCGAAGAGGCCGACCGCCGGGCCCGCGGTTTCGGCCTCCCCGGCCTCTCGGCCATCCGCCCGGCGGCGGCGAAACGGCCGGAGCGGAGGGCGGCGGAATGGGTGCGGGCCTTCCTGGGCGAGCCGGCCCTGATAATCCTGGAACACCCGATGAATGACGCATATACTTCTTTTCTGCCCGCGTTGGGAGCGGCGGTGGAGGCGGCCCGGAAGAGGGGCGCGGCGGTCCTCTGGCTGACCCACGACCCCGTGCCGCCGGAGGCGGGGATAACATCGGCGCGAGGCGCAACACTCTCGGGAGATCGGCTGCTCATGCGTCCGTAGGTGCGGACATTCATGTCCGCACGCCCAGGCCCGCGGACCTGTCCCGACGCATCCGTCGGGATGATCATTTTGGAAACAGCTCATGGTGGATCAAAGGTCCGCGGCTACGGACACGGCGCGCCGGGCGCTGATTACTGTTTACTGATCACTGGTCACCTTTTCGCTGCCGCCATGGCCCAAGCCTTCAAATTCCGCTACGTCAACGAGATCGTCGGGGCCTTCGTTATCCTGATCGTTCTCCTCCTCCTGGCCGGGATCTTCTTCGCCGGCCACGCCCAGCGCTGGTTCGAGCCGGTCCACCGCCTCACCATCGACTTCCCGCCCGAGGGGTCCTTCGGTCTGACCGCCGGGGCGGAGGTGGTCATCCTGGGCACGGTGGTCGGCTCCCTGGAGCGGATCTCCGTGAGCGAGGACGGGACAATGGCGGGGACGGTGATGATCAAGGGCGACTTCGTCCGCTTCGTCCGCGCCGATTCCAAGGTCAAGGTGAAGAAGAAGTTCGTGGTCGCCGGCGACTCCTACATCGAGATCAGCAAGGGGACGGGGTCCAAGCTCCCCGAGGGGGCGACCCTCCCCGCGGTCAAGGACACCGAGATCACGGAGCTGGTCGAGGACGCGGTGGCCGAGATCCGCGAAAAGACCATCCCCGCCATCGACCAGGCCAAGGAGCTCCTCAGCAAGGTCACCTCGATCGTCTCCGGACTCGAGGAGGGCAAGGGTCCGGCCGGGAAGCTCCTCCGGGACGACGAGATGGCCGAGGACGTGAAGGAGATCGTGGCCAAGGCGAACGAATCGCTGGCCTCGGTCCGGGACGCCCTCTCCAAGCTTCCCCCGATGGCCGAGACCCTGAGCGGCGAGGTGCAGGACATGCCAGGGCTCGTCGTCCAGACCCGGGACATGCTCCGGGAGACCCAGCGCCTGATCGAGGCGATCCAGCGCCACTGGCTGATCCGCGGCTACGTGGACCAGGCGCCGGCGAGCGAGACCATCCCCCCGGAAGCGATCGGAATCTCAAGGTAAGGCAACCAACAAACAACAAAATACAAATAACAATCTTCAAGCAAACTACAAGCTACAAATTACAAAACACCAAACCGCGCAGCGGCAAGCAGAGAAGGCGCGGTCGTTATGGGAATTTGTAATTTGGATTTTGTTTGTGGTTTGTGAGTTGTAGATTGGAATTTTTCATGCGCCCTGTAAACATCCTGTTGTACCTGGGATTGAGTGCGGCCCTGTTCCTCCTCTCCGCCTGCTCCTCACCCGCGCCGGCCCGCAAGTCCGACGTCGAGCTCTCCCGGGTCGCTCTGAGCGCCCGGCGGACCTTCGAGGTGGGGCAGGCGGAAGGCGCCGCCCGCCTCTACCACAAGGCCCTCCAGCTGGCCAGAGCCGACGACAATTCCCCGGAGATCTCCGCCAACGCCTATAACCTCGCCCTCTGCCTCGTCTCTCTAAAGCGCTACGCCGAGGCCCTCCCCCTGCTCGACGAAGCCGAGGCGGAGGCCGCCCGCCGGGGAGCCGACGCCACCGAGATCCGCCTCCTGAAAGCGAAAGCCCTCTATCTCGGGGGCGAACCGAAGAAGGCGGCGGAGATCGCCCGGAGAGCCCTGGAGGCTCCAGACCGCCTCGCCCCCGCCGCCCGGGCCCAGTTCGAGATCCTCCTCGCCCGGATCGCCCTGGACGGAGGGGACGCCGCCGGAGCGAAAGCGGGGCTGAAGCGGGCCGAGGACGTTCTGGGCGGCGATTCTTCCACCCTCCTCGACGCGGAAACGGCCGGACTCGCCGGGGCGATCCTCTCCGCGGAAGGCGCCTTCGGCCCGGCCGCTCGCGACTTCGACCGCGAGGCCGATCGCCTGCGGAAAGCGGAGAAGTATCGGGACATGGCCGACGCCCTGCGCCGAGCGGGCGAAGCCTACATCAAGAGCGGCGACAACCGCGCCGCCGCCGACCGCTTCTTCCGCTCGGCCCGCGCCGCCTACGCCCAGGGCGACACCGTCCAGTCCCTCCGGACGATCGAGGCGGCCCTGGCCGTTTTGGACAAGGAAACGGACGCCGGCGAGATCGGGCGGATCGCGGCCCTCTTCGAGGAGATCAAGAAATCGGTCCCGCCGGCGCCGGAGCGTGAATAAGTTCCCGCCGCTGGCGTCGATATAGTGGACATCTCCTGTGGGCCCCGATCCCGCGCTATCGCACGACACCGAATCAGCAAGGAGGCTGTTATGAGATCACTGATCATCCCCCTCGCCCTACTCGCCTGCTTCCTGTTTGCGGGCGCGGCGGCGGCGGGAGAAGACATGATGTCCGTCCAGGTGAAGACGGGCTCCCTCCGGGACTCCCCGTCCTTCCTGGGCAAGGTCGTCGCCCCGGTCAACTACGGCGACCGGGTGGCGGTCGTTTCCGAGCAGGGCGAGTGGCGCCAGGTGCGCTCCGCCTCCGGAGCGACCGGCTGGATCCACTCCTCCGCCCTGACCGAGAAGAAGGTCGTCCTCTCCTCGGCCGGGCAGACCGGGACGAGCGCCTCCGGCGACGAGCTGGCCCTGGCGGGGAAGGGCTTCAACGCCCAGGTGGAAGGGGAGTTCAAGAAGAACAACCAGGACATCGACTTCTCCTGGGTGGACAAGATGGAGAAGATCAAGATCGCGGGCTCGGAGATCGTCGCCTTCCTCAAGGGCGGCCAGGTCGCCCCGGGAGGCGCCAAGTGAAAAGACTCCTCCCGATCTGGGTCGTCGGCGCGCTCGCCGCCTGGCTCGCCGGATGCCAGGCCGTGACGGAAACCGTGGGCGAAGTCGGCGCGGCGGTCGGCGAGGCGACCGGGACGGTCTCCCCGGAGCAGGCCGAGTCGATCCGCAAGACCTCCAAGGCCGTGGCCAAGACCTTCGAGGACATCACCCCCGAGCAGGAGTACTACATCGGGCGCTCGGTGGCGGCGACCATCCTCCACGCCTACAAGGTCTATGACCAGGAAGCGCTCAATCACTACCTGAACGTCCTCGGCCAGGGGCTGGCCGAGGCCTCGGAGAAGCCGGAGACCTTCGGCGGCTACCACTTCATCGCCATGGACTCCGACGAGATCAACGCCTTCGCCGCCCCGGGCGGGCTGATCATGATCTCGCGGGGGCTGATCGGCTGCTGCCGGAACGAGGACGAGCTGGCGGCGGTCCTCGCCCACGAGGTCGCCCACGTCCAGTACAACCACGGCCTGAAGGCGATCAAGCAGGGGCGCCTCACCTCGGCCTTGACCATCCTCGCCACCGAGTCGGCCAAGTCCTTCGGGGGCAAGGAGCTCGCCGACCTGACCGAGGCCTTCGAGGGGTCGATCACCGACATCACCTCCACCATGATGAATAGCGGCTATGCCCGCGGCCTGGAATACGACGCGGACAAGGGCGCGGTCCAGATCTTGAAGCGCGTGGGCTACAACCCGAAGGGGTTGACCAACATGCTCGCCGAGATGCAGAAGCGCCTCAAGCCCGGCGCCCACGACTTCGCCCAAACTCATCCCGCGCCGCAGGAACGGATCAAGGAGATCGCGGACGAGGTCACAAGCTACCCCGATATCGTCGAGCCGGCCGCCCGACAGAACCGCTTCGCGAAGTCGGTGCAGGCGCGGCTCTGATCGCGCCCAGAGGGCGCTCCCACGGGCGCGACCAGCGAGCGGGATCCGTGGGAGGGGCGTCCTCGCCCCGATTCATTTTCGGCCATTCGTGCTGATTCGTGAAAATTCGTGGAAGTCCTTAGCGGTTCCCGCCGAGCCATGACCGCCGCCCAGAGAAAGATCCTCTCCGGAGCGGCGGTCGGCCTCGGCGCCGCCTTCGTCGCCCTCCTCCTCTGGGCGACGGGCCCCCTCGACCGCTGGGAGAACGCCACCTGGTCCTGGCGGGTCAAGGCCTTCGCCCGCCCCTCGGAGGCTACCGGCCGGATCAAGATCATCCTCCTCGACCAGCAGTCCCTCGACTGGGGGAAGAACGAGTCCGGCCTCTCCTGGCCCTGGCCGCGCGAGGTCTACGGTCCCATTCTCGACTTCTGCCGGCGGGCCGAGGCGAAGGCGGTCGCCTTCGACGTCCTCTACACCGAGCCCTCCGCCTCCGGCGTCGGCGACGACGCCAAGTTCGGCGAGGCGATCCGCCGTTCCGTCCCCTTTGCGGGGGCCCTCGCCCTGACCCGGAAGAAGGCGGGGGTCGAGGCATGGCCGAAGGAAGTCCCGCCGCCGCCCTTCGTCGTCCCCCAGAGCCGCCTCTACGGGGACCTGATCTACCCCTGGGCGACCTTCCCGATCCCCGAGGTCTACTCGGGAGCGGCCCTGCTCGGCAACGTGATGGACTCCCCCGACCCGGACGCGATCTTCCGGCGGGCCGCCCCCCTCGCCTTCTTCGACGGCAAATCCGTCCCCTCCCTGGGGTTGGCCGCCTGGCTCGCGCCCTTCGCCGAGGGCGAGGAGGCGAAGGAGCCGGCATACGAATGGGCCAGCGGGGGCGGCGGGCTGCGGGCGGGAGACTGCCGGGTCCCCCTCGACGGGAAGGGGCGGGCGATCCTCCGCTACCGGGGGACGATCGACGCCTATTCTCCCGTCACCGCCTCTTCGATCATCCTCTCCGAGCTCAAGATCCAGGGAGGGGAGAAGCCTCTCGTCGACCCCGCTTCATTCAAGGACTGCTATGTCTTCTTCGGATTCAGCGCCCCCGGACTCCTCGACCTCCGCGCCACTCCCTTGAGCCCCGTCGCCCCCGGGGTGATGATCCACGCCACCCTTCTCGACAACCTCCTCGCCTCTGACTTCCTCCGCGACGCCCCCGCCCCCCTGGTCGTCCCGCTCGTCGTCCTCCTCTCCGTGATCGCCGGAGTGACCGGGGCCGTGGCGAAGAAGTCCTGGCAGAACATCCTCTCTTTCTTCGTCTTCCTCCCCCTCGCCGGCGGCCTCGGTTTCGCCGCCTACCCCCTGGGTTTCTGGTGGCCGATGGTGGCGGGGCTCGCCGCCGCCGCCCTCGCCCTGGTCGGGGCGGTGGTCCTGAACTACGCGACCGAAGGAAGGCAGAAGCGCTTCATCAAGTCCGCCTTCCAGCAGTACCTGAGCGGGGAGGTGATCGACGAGATTCTCGTCCACCCCGATCGCCTCCAGCTCGGGGGGGAGAAACGCGAGCTCTCCCTCTTCTTCTCCGACCTCGAGAAGTTCTCCTCCTTCTCCGAGCGCCTCGACCCGCCCACGCTCACCGCGCTCTTGAACGACTACCTCTCCGACATGACCGACATCATCATGGAGGAAGGGGGGACGCTCGACAAGTACGTCGGCGACGCGATCGTCGCCTTCTGGAACGCACCGGTCGAACAGGCCGACCACGCCGTCCGGGCCTGCCGGGCGGCCCTGCGCTGCCAGCGGAAGCTCGCCGAGCGGAGGGAGGAGTTCGAGAAGAGGACGACCGCGGTCTTGAAGAACCGGATCGGGCTCAACACCGGCCCGGTGACGGTGGGGAACCTCGGCTCCCGCTCCCGCTTCGCCTACACGGTCCTCGGCGACGCCGCCAACCTCGCCTCCCGGCTCGAGGGGGCGAACAAGGCCTTCGGGACCTACCTCATGGTCTCGGAGGCGACCTGGGTCCAGGCGAAGGGCGAGCTGATCGGGCGCGAGATCGCCTCCATCCGGGTGGTGGGGAGGAAGACACCGGTCAAGGTCTTCGAGCCTCTGGGGCTTAAGGGGGAGAACCCTCCGCCCTGGCTCGGCGACTACGAAAACGCCCTCGCCCTCTTCCGAGGCCGGAAGTGGAAGGAGGCGGCGGAGGTCTTCGGGAGGATCGCCGGCGACCGGCTCTCCGCGATCTACGCGGAGAAATGCCGGGTCCTCACCGCGAACCCCGGGCAGGAGTGGGACGGCGTGTGGAACCTCACCGAAAAATAAAAGGAGTGATGGAGTACTGGAGCAAGGGAGTATTGTAAAAGCAGGCGAGACATCGAGCCATCATCACTCCAACACTCCACTACTCCATTGCTCCTCTGGGGCTGCTCTAACCGCATCCTTCTGAACCGGGGGCTATCGCTCGTGAAGATCACCTTCCTTGGAGTGCGCGGCACCAGCGCGGTCACCGAGCCGAGATTCCAGGGCTTCGGCGGCGAAACCACCTCGGTGAAGATCGAGGGGGCGGGAGGGGAGCGGATCTTCATCGACGCCGGGACCGGGATCCGCGCCGCCCGGGTGGCGAAAAGCGAGACCGGCTGCCTCCTCCTCCTCACCCACTACCATCTCGACCACGTCATGGGTCTGCCGCACCTGGCCGCCCTCTACGACCCGCAAGACCGGATCGCGATCGCCTCGCCGCGGCGCGCGGGGAGATCGGTGGAACAGGTGATCACCCGCATCCTCGCCAACCCCTTCTGGCCGGTCCCGATCGGGAAACTCCCCGCCCGGATCGCGTTCCGCGACCTCCCGGAACCCGCCTCCCGCGCTCCTTTCCGCCACGGCGGCCTCCTGATCCGCTGGGCGCCCCTCCACCACCCCGGGGGATCGACCGCCTACCGGGTCGACGAGACGGCCACGGGGTCGTCCTTCGTCTTCGCCACCGACGTGGAGTGGGCGGAAGCGACAAAGGAAGAAAAGCAAGCCCTGATCGATCTCATCGCCCGGCCGGCGCCGGCGAAAGTCCTGGCCATGGACGGCCAGTACACGCGGAAGACCTATACCGCTTTTCGGGGCTGGGGGCACAGCGCCTGGGAGGACGCCGTCGAGGCCGCCGACCTCTCCGGCGCGCCCGGGCTGATCGTCACCCACCACAACCCCTCCTCCGACGACCGTTCCCTCGCCGCGATCGAGGCGGCGCTCAAAAAGGCGCGGACCGGTTCGGCCCTCGCCCGCCAGGGGATGAGACTCGCCCTCTGACCCGGGAATGCGTGGGAGGTGCGTCCCTGCCTGCCCCGATTGCGGTTTATCGGGGCCCCGATTCCGGCTGTGATCGCGGCCCCAATAGTCCCGATCTTCCGGCGGGACTATCGGGGTTCCCACAGGCGCGCAGAGCGAGCGAACTTGTGTGGGAGGGGGCGCCCCCGCATCTCCGGCAGAAGGCAGTCCGGCAGCCCCGCGGTTTTTTGGTGCCTTCCCCCCGGCCAGGACATATAGTGGCAGCCGCCCGGAGAGCGAAGACATGGACCAGTATCTGCCCCTGATCTCGGAGATCGCCTTCTTCGCCGCGATCCTCTTCCTCGCGCTCCTCGCCACCATCCCGGTCCGCCGGCGGCTGCGCCAAGCCTGTGCCGGGAAACCCCTTCCCCGCCTGGGGGCGTCCCTCCTCCGCCGCCTCTCCTTCCCCCTGGCCACGGCGGCGATCACCCTCCTCGCCTTCTGGGCCGGGCGGTTCTTCCCCGCCGGGGCGACAATCGTCCCGGCTGCCTCCCACGTCGCCTCCTGGCTCGTCTTCTTCCTCGCCCTGATCGTCCTCGACCTCATCGAGATCGCCGCCCTGGAGATCTACAACCTCCGAAAGCGTGCCTTCCCCGTCCCCCTCCTCCTCCGGAACATCATCCGCTTCATCATCCTCCTCGGCGTGCTCTTCCTGATCCTCCGGACGGGGCTCGGCGTCGACATCTCCCCCCTCCTCGCCTCCACCGCGCTCCTGACCGCCGTGATCGGCTTCGCCCTCCAGGGGGTGCTCGGCAACCTCCTCTCCGGGATGTCGCTCCACCTGACCAAGTCGCTCCTCCCCGGCGACTGGGTGGCGATCGGCTCGGCCGAGGGGCAGGTGCTCCAGACCAACTGGCGGGAGACGCGGCTGCGCACGCCCGGGGGCCACCTTATCGTCGTCCCCAACAGCGCGGTCGCCTCCGCCGAGATGCGGAACTTCTCCTCCCCCACGCCGCTCCGCCGCCACAACGTCTATGTCGGGGCGAGCTACTCCGACGCCCCGGCCGAGGTGATCGCCGCCCTGATCGAGTCCGCCCTCGAGGTGCCGGACGTGGTCCGCGACCCGCCGCCCCACGCCTACGTCACCGAGTTCAAGGACTTCGGGATCAACTACGTGCTCCGCTTCTGGACCAACCGCTACTGGGATCGGACCTCGATCGAGGGGAACGTCTCCCGGATGATTTGGTACAAGTTCAAGCGGCGGGGGATCGAGATCCCCTTCCCGATGTCCGACAAGCTTCTCTCCGACTTCATGGAGGTGGTCTACACCCAGCGCCGGCTCCCGGCGGACGACGGAGCGGTCCGGGAGATCGCGCGGGAGTTCGCCAAGAGCGATCTGGTCAAGACCTTCCTGGCCGGAGTCCTCTCCCCCGAAGAGATCGAGCGGATCGCCCGCCTCCTGAAACGGGTTCCCTTCACCCGGGGCGAGACCGTCTTCCGCCAGGGCGAGGAGGGGGACAACTGCTACGTCGTCCTCTCCGGGAAACTGGAGGGGCGGATCGAGTTCGAGGGTGGGATGCCCCCCCAAGTCTTCGAGATCGCTCCGGGCGCCCTAATCGGCGAGATGTCCCTGCTGACGGGGCTCCCGCGCACCGCGACGGTGAAGACGCTCGACGAGTGCGTCCTCCTCCGGATGGACCAGGCGGCCTTCGCCCGCCTCCTCGCCCTCAAGGAGGAGATCCCCGAGCTCCTCTCCCGGGTGGCGGCGGAGCGGGCAGCGGCGAACGCCACGAGGCTGGAGAACCTCAAGTCAGTGGCGAGGAGCCGCGTGGAGGGGACGATCCGTAAGGAGAACATCTTCCGGCGGTTCCTGAGCCTTCTCGGGCGCGGATGACATCCGCGCCCGAGAAAATCCCCGAATCCGAGGTTCGGGGAGCGAATCCGGAGCCGATCCCGGCCAAGCTATTCGACCGATGACAAACGCCCGATGGGAAATGAAGCTTCCTATCCCCTTCGGGTCAGCAGGTATGGCGTCACGATCAGCTCTGGGTCGTAGGAGCGCTTGGCCTGGCGGAGACCCGCGATCCCCATGTCCTGCTCCCGGTTGATCAGCTCGTAGCGCCCGCGCAGGCGACGCGCGGTCTCCCGGTTGATCGCCTGGGCCGCCCCCTTGACCTCCGGGTCCGACTTCTCGAAGTGGACCACGGCCGTGTTCCGGTTCATCCGGTCGTAGACCGCGAAGGCGAGAAGCCTCCCCTCGGCCATCAGGACCACCCCCTCCTGCCGGAGCGCCCGGAAATGGCCAAAGGAGCGGGCGATCGCCTCCCGCTCGCAGGCGAACTTCCCGAGGTGGGCATTCTTCTCGTACCAGCGCTCGGCGAGATCCCGGCAGAGGGGGATGTGGCCTTCGGAGAGGTCGGCGAAGGAGTGACCGGGATGGGCGCGGGAAAACTGGGAGATCAGGTTTTTCTTCTTGCGGAGCTTCTCCCCGCTCAACTCCTCGAGCTTCTCCGTCTGGTAGATGTAATCGGCCAGGGGGTCGGAGAGTTGGAGATCGAAGCGGGCGGAGAGCGCGGCGCGCTGCGTCTCGACGAACTCGGAGGCGATGAGGAAGAACTTCCCCTCCCGGCCCTCCGCGCGCAGAGCGTCGGAGAGGTCGAAAAGGGTGGTTGGTTCGATCGGTTTTCCCCAGGGCTGGAAGAGGAAGTCCTCCTTCCGGTCGTAGAGGACGAGGTAGCCCCGCCAGACCGACCAGCGGAGGTCGTAGCAGGGCGCCCAGCAGTAGAGGGTAGGGAAGTTGTAGTCGCTCAAGACCGGCTCGACGGCGCGGAAGTAGGATTCGATCTCCGGCCGGTCTTCCAGGCGGATCTCGCGCATTTTCTCGAGGGAGAAATGTTCCATGGATCAGGCCTTTCGTTTCCCGTTCCGGGACGGGGCGGGCCCGAGAAGCATCGCCCGGTGGCCGCGCATGGCCCGGAAACCCGCCCGGCGGTAGAATCCCTCGCTTCCGGGCCGGGCGATCAGGCCGATCCAGCGGCAGCGCCGGGCGCGGAGGCGTTTCAGGATCTCCCGGAGTACTTTCCTTCCGATCCCCCTCCCCCGCCGCGACGGCGCCACGATCACGTCCTGGACATAGGCGTCGCAGACCCCGTCCGAGATCGCCCGGCCCATGCCGACCAGCCTTCCGTTCTCGAAGGCCCCGACCGCGCAGAGCGATCCGGCGAGGAGGCGGCCGATCCAGCGGGTGTCCTTCTCCTCGCCCGGATCGCACCATCCCGCCGCCCGGTAGAGACGGAGGATCTCCGCGCGGGTGGCGCGGCGGAGAGAGCGGATCGCGATGTTACACGTCAGAACTTCTTCGCCTGACACCGTTTTCACTTCCGCCTTCTCCATCCTTACTTCTGACTTTTGCTCGGCGCCGCGATCTTCTCCGCCGGGATCCCTTCCCTCAGCTCCACCGTGGCCAGCACCTTGGGAACATACATCTGGGTCTCGGTGGGAAGGTGATAGACCGCCTCGGAGAAGGTCTGGGCCCCGTGCTTCTTCAGCGTCCGCCCCACAGTCCCTTCGCCGGCGTTGTAGGCGGCCAGAGCCAGCGGCCAGGAGCGGAACTTGTCGTAGAGGAGGGAGAGGTAGCGGGCGGCGGCGGGGGCGAGCTTGGCCGGGGAGAGTCGCGCGTCCTGTGGGCGGATGGCCAGGCCGAAGCGCTCCGCGGTGGCGGGCATGAACTGGAAGAGGCCGCGGGCCCCGACCGGGCTCTTCGCCTCGGGGTTGAAGGAAGACTCGACCTCGGCCAGCCAGACGAGCTCGGAGGGGACGCCCTCCCGGCGGAATGCCTCCTTGAGGACCGGGACGAGCTGACTCGCCCGCGCGGGCGCCGGGCGGCCGGAAAGCTTCTTTTTCCAGACCGCGACGCTGCTCACCGTCTCGGTCCGCTGCTTCGCCACCGCCGCCGGGGCGGGGACGGGGCGGGTCGAGGGGGAGGGGCGGAGGGCGACCGGGGAGGGCGTGGGAAGGGGGCGGGGGGCGCTGGGGAGCGGCGTGGGCGCGCGCGGCCGCGGCGGGACGGGCGTCAGCTTGGCCGCGGGGAGCTCCTTGGTGACCTCGCCGGCCAGGTCGAAATAGTCGAGCTCCTGGCGGAGCCAGTCGGCGTAGTCCTTCCCCCCCTCCATCGACTCCAGGGCGCAGAGCGCCGCCTCGGCCTGCGGCTTCAGGCCGGCGAAATCGTCGAGCGAGCCGGACTCCCGGACCTTCTGGAGCGTCCGCCAGAAATGTTCCAGATCGGCGGAGGTGGGGAGGGTGTAGCCGTCGAGGACCTCGCCGGGGACGTAGTCGCCGATCCCTTCCAGTCCCCACTCCTGGGCCGCCTGGCGCAAGGTGGAAGGGCTACCGTCGCCGGGGAAGGCGGCCGGAGGGAGAGCCGCGCAGAGGGCGGCGAGAGAGCAGGCGGCGAGGCGGAGCATGGCGCAGGGACGAAGGTCCGGCCGATACTGTGGCCTTTCGGGGCGGGAATGTCAAGGTGCGGCCGGGATGTCGGACGGCATGGACGAGATGGACACTATGGACGATATGGACTTTATGGACGGACCGGGCGGCTAAGATCGGCAGCAGCCGAGAGGCTTTACCGTGTCCATCCCGTCCTATTCTTATGCTTTGACACCGCCCCGCGTTTCCCCAACAATGCCCCCATGAAATGGCGCGACCACAAGCGGCTCGCCTACCAGATGGCGGAGACCTTCGGCCTCAAGGACTACCAGGCCGAGATCGTCAACGGCTCGGTCGAGCCGGACCAGAAAAAGGAGGTCGTCCACGTCTGGCCCCGGGCCAAGGGCGCCGCCCGGGCGAAGATGTACAAGGCGCGCCGCGCCATGATCCGGGGGGACATGGCCGCCGCCGCCCGCTACATCGGGATCGTCTCCCACTACATCGAGGACGGGATCGTCCACGGCGCGATGGACGCGATCGGCCACACCGCCGACCACTCGACCCTGGAGGGGGAGATCGGGGCCCGGGCCGACATCACCGCCGCGACGCCGATCGACCCCCTCGAGGAGGGGCTGCCGGACGGGGAGTTCGTCTTCCGGGAGATCGACGCCCTGGTGCGGGAGGGGATGTCCCAGGAGCGCCTGGGACGGGCTCTCTCCCTCCTGGGGAGCGCGGTCCTCTCCCCGCCCGAGCCGCCCCCGGAGGTGGCCGAGAACCGCCGGAAGCTCATTGCCGCCATCGGCCGTCCGCTCTTCAAGATCCTCGGCCTCGCCGCCGGCGCCGGGGGGATCGGGGCGGCCGCCCTCTCCCGCGACCCCCTCTGGCTCCTCCTCCTCCCCTACTCACTCCTCGCGGCGGGTCTCCCCGCCGTCTTCCGCTTCTTCCGCGCCTTCGGCTCGATCCTCGCGGCGGGGGGTGTCTTCGGCTATCTCTACGCCGGGGGGCAGCAAGGCTACCTCGACCCTGCCGCCTGGACCCGGCTCATCCTCACCCTTCTCCTCCTCGGGCTCTGGGCCTTCCTCTCCACCGTCCCCGACCCGGGGAGATACAGCGAGAAGTGGTACCGGATGTAACTACAAGTTACGTAAGGTTACGTGAGGTTACGTAAGGTTACGTGAGGTTACTTAAGGTTACGCGAGGTTACACGAAGTCAACCGCTGCCGCGCCATCTTGGCCCGCCCGAGACCAGGATGTGGGCGCGCCGGGTGGGCTCCGGGACGCGGTAGCCCCCTCCCGCCGCCAGCGCCAGGCGGATCGCCTCGTCGAGGTCCACCCGGTGGCCGATCGAGACGAAGATCGGCTTCACATGGTCCCGCGTCCTCAAGGCGGCGCCGATCGTCTCCCCCCCCGCATCCCGGAGCGGCGTCCACTCTCCCCTCCTCTCCCCCGGCTCCTCATACTCCCCGACGTAGAGCGACTTGGCGCATCCCACCGCGGGGAGATCGAGGAGAAGCCCCAGGTGCGCGGCCAGCCCCAGCCGGCGGGGATGGGCGATCCCCTGGCCGTCGAAGAAGACGGCGTCGGGGCGGCGGGAGAGGCGGGAGAAGGCCTGAAGGGCGAGGGGACCTTCCCGGAAACTGAGGAGGCCGGGAACGTAGGGGAAGGCGATCTCCCCCTCGATCACGGCCTCCTCCACCATGGCCAGGTCCGGGAAGGAGAGGAGGACCACGCCGGCCCGCGCCCGGGAAGAGAAGCGGGAGGAGGAAACGTCGCAGCCGGCGAGGAAACGGGCCTCCCGGACCTTCCCCCGCCGGATCACCCGGGAGGCGAGCTCCTTCTGGAGGGCGATCGCTTCCTTCGGCGAGAGGTCCCAGGGGTGAGAGATCGGAGCGGATCTCATCGCTTCTAGCCCGGAATATTCATGAAAACCGCCGGTTTTCATGAATATTCCGGGCTAGGATTGCAGTGGGCAACGGTTTATGGATAGGCCCTGCATTTCGGTGGAGAGCTTGAGTTTGCACACTCTCGCTAGCTCCGTTGGCTGAGCACAGGCGCTCTCCTGCGATTAAACCCACTAATTCAAATATCGCCGTCGTCTCTTCTAAAAGCTCCACCCAAGCGAGCAATCGCCCGCATTATTTGTGAAGATCTTTCCGATCTTCACGAATAATGCGGGCTACTTGAGGAACCGGCTCATCCCCTCCAGGACCGGGACAAGGTATTTCTGCTTCTCGGCCCGGATGAGGGCGGAATCCGCGACGGGGTTGTCGTCGAGGTCGGTCACCGCGTCCGGGGAGAAAAGGTTGTAGGTCTCGGTAGCGAAGCGGATCTTCAGACGGTCCGTGACCAGGCAGCAGTCGTCCCAGCCGGAGAGGACCAGGAAGGCCGGGCGGACGGGGTCGAGCACGCCCCGGCCCAGGCTGTAGAGGGAGGGATCCCGCCGGTCGCCCAGGGCGGCGAGGATCGTGGCCGGGACGTCGAGGTGACTCGTCCGGACGGCGAGCTCGCGGGGCGGCTGGTCGGGGTCGAAGTAGACGAAGGCCACCCGGACCTGCTCGGCGGTGTAGGCGCTGTTGTGGCCGAAGTAGCCGTGCTCCCAGAACTCCTGCCCGTGGTCGCCGGTGACCACGACGATCGTGTCGGAGAGGAGACCGTTTTCTTCCAGGGCCGCGACGATCCGCCCCAGGTTGTGATCGTCGTAATAGACCGCGTTCCGGTAGCGGTTGAAGATCGCCTCCCGGTCCTCCTGGAGGTCGGTCCGGACGTAGCTGATGGCGGGGGCGCAGGGGGTGAACTTCGCGAAGGCGGACTTGAAGAAGAAGGTGGTGTGGGAGGAGTCCAGGAAGAGAAAGGAGAAGAAGGGGCGGCCGGGGGGAAGGGCGGCGAGCCACTCCCGGAAACCCTCGACCAGGAGGTCGTCCCGCTCGGAGGAGTCCTCGCCCGGCAGCTCGTCGTCCAGAGGACCGGTGAGGGCGGCGAAGGCGGTCCGGTTCGTCTCCGGGTAGGAGAGGGAGGTGCTGGACATGATCTTGAAGAGGTAGCCGTTCCGCCGCAGGGTATCGATCAGCACCGGGCCCTGGTTCCGGTTCAGGACCTCGTGCCAGTAAGTCCCGTAGAGCCCGTAGAAGAGGCCGAAGATCCCGAAGCGGGTGGTGTTCCCGGAGGAGTGGTGGTTTCGGCCGACGACCGAGCGGCGGGCCAGCGCGCTCAAGTTCGGCATATTCTCGGGGTTGAGCATGTCGGAGCGCAAGCCTTCGACCGCGACGACGACGACGTTCTTCCGGCGGCCAAGATCGGCGGGGACGAACCCCGGCGGCGGATAGGCGAGTTCGCCCCGCGTCGCCGCCCGGGGCGCCTGGAAGCGCTGGTCCGGTTCGCCGATGTGGGCGTCGAACCACTCCCGGAAGGTGATCGGGAAGTAGAAGGGGAAGATCCGCCCGTAGCGGGTGATCTCGGGAACGCCGTAGACGTCGGCCAGGCCGTAGCCGATCTTCTCGGCCAGGGCGAGGAGGACGACGCTTCCGGCCGCGACGGAGAGGACGGCCGGCCGGGCGAGGCGGCGGAGGCTCCCCCCCCGTTCCAGCCTCCGGGCCAGGAAGAGGAAGAGGGCGAACTCGACGAGCAGGAGAAGGGCCACCCCCAGCCCGGCGAAAAACCAGTCCCCCACGTCGAAGTGCATGGAGTCCCAGTAGCCCGGCGTCGCCATCGCCTCAAAAACGATCCCGCTCAGGTGGAAGCGGAAATGCAGGTAGACGCGGACGTCGATGAAGAGATAGAGCTGGGCGAGTCCGAAGACCGCCGCGGAGAGCGCCGCCGCGATCAGGCGCGAGCGGACCAGAAAGGAGAGGAGGGCGAGGAGGGCCGTAAGGAGGAGGCCGATGGAGAGGAAGTGGGAGAAGAAGGCGGCGTAACCGAAGAGGTGCTCGAGCGGGCGGGCCGGTCCCCGGGGAAGATAGGGCAGGGCGTTCGCCAGGAAAAGGAGGCCGTTGGCCAGCCCGAGGAGGGCGACGGCCCGGACGGACGCCGGCCGGGAGGGCGACGGCGTCTTTTCCGCCGTCTGCGGGTTATCCCGGGATTGGGTCATCGCCTTCGCTCCTCTGGGACGGATTATAGCAAAGCGGCCTTCCGGCCGCTTCTTTTCCCTTGGAAATCCGGGCGGCCTCTGCTTAAATCCCTCCGGATCGCAGCAGCGACCCCCGGAAGATCAGTCACTAGAGAGATCGCCTTCCGCACCTTCAGAACGTTCTTTTTCGCGCTTGTGCCGCGCTTCAGCGCGGCGGGAGCGCGAAAAAGAAAGGAGAAAGCACCATGCCCGAGGAAGCGAAACCCAACACCCCGGCGCCGGCCGCTCCGGCGCCTACCGCGCCGGCGGGGACCGCGCCCGCTCCAGAAGCCGCCACCCCCGCCGGAGAGAAGCCGACCCGGGGCCGGAAAATCCGCCTGATGACCCTGGCCCAGATCGAGAAGGCCCTCTCCCACGCCCGCTCCACCATGGGCGGGGAGTCTTCCCACTACGTGCAGCACCTTCTCGCCCGTAAAGCCGAACTGGAAGCCAAGAAAGCCGGCCCCGCGGCCTCCGCCTGACGGCGGGGGTCTGTTTTCGGTTCCGTCGAACCGGCGGCCGGAGTTCGGGATTGAGCCCGTGAAATTCGGCCTCCACCCCCACTGGGGCGTCTTCCTAACCGAGGCGCGGGTGGGCGACTGGTCCACCTTCGCCGTCAATCAGGGTTTCGCCGCCCTGGAGATCCGGATCGACTTCCGGATGCTGGAGACCGGGATCGAGCGCTTCCTCGACCCCAAGGTCGTCTCCATCCTCCAGAACGCCCGCCGCCGGGGGCTCGAGATCCAGGTGGGGATCGAGCCCTACGAATCCCATCTCTCCTCCTGGCGGGCCCGCCGGCGCGAGGATTCCCTGCAGCGTGTCCACCGGGTCATCGCCTTCCTCGAAGAGAGCCTCCCCCCCCGCTTCATCTTCGTCTACCCCGGCAAGACCGACGGCCGCCGGGAGCTGGGGACCGAGTACCTGATCGACAGCCTGCGCGCCCTCCGGGACTCCTTCCCCTACGCCCGGATCGGCGCCGCCCTCGGCGCGGAGGGGGAGTGCCTCAAGACCCCCGAGGAGACGCGGAGGCTCCTCTCCCAGATCCGGGACCTCGACCTGGTCCTCGACGCCGCCTGGGCGCTCTCCGCGGCCAGGGCGGACGCGGGGCGGCTGAAGAGCCTCGTCCAGGCGGCGGGGGAGCGCGTCTACTCCGTCCACTGGCGCAACCTCGCCGACGCCAACGCCCAGACCGGCCAGCCCCTCTCGCGGGGGCGCTTCCTGGACGCGGATTTCTTCTCCCTGCTCGCTCTCCTCCCGGAGAACCGGGAGATCCGGCACGTCCTGGACTACCGGGACCGGGCGCGAAAGCACTACCTGGCGGACAAGGACTTCCTGGAGGAGCTCGCCTTCCGTCTCCGCAGAAGGTCATCGACCTGACCGGGGGACCTCCGGCACGGCGCGAATAAAACCCCCGGGGCGGATCGCGCGCGATCCTGCCCCGGGGTTTTTATCTGGACTGCTCGACGAACCCCACCATCAGTCCGATGATGATCAGGGTGAGGACGATCGCCGCCGCCTCGTTCGTGGAGAGCGGCGAGGGGTGCTCTTCGCCGCCGACCAGAAGCGGCCACCCGGCGGAAGCCGGGCCGAGCGAGGGGGCGGACGGCTCGGAGGAGAGGAGGGCGGCGCGCCCCACCCCGGGGCTGAGGGCGAGGGGCAGGAAAAGGGCGAGCAGGAAACAGGCGCGGGGCACGAGTCGGCGTCTCTTCATTGGGTCTCCCTTGTCGTTGGGCACTAGCCCGGAGCCTTCATGAAAACCAGCGGTTTTCATGAAGGCTCCGGGCTAGTATTGCAGTGGACAACGGTTTATGGATAGGCCGTGCCTTTCGGTGGAGAGCTTTAGTCTGCACCCGGTCGCTCACCCCATGGGCTGATCAGAGTCGTGAACCACGATCGAACACACTGATTATTATCCCGGGCTGACTTATATATACGCCCGACCGGGACGGATCGTTCAACCGCCCGGGGCGGGATCGGGGACGGAGCGGATGGTCGCGAGCAGGTAGGAATGGAGGGCCGGCGTGGCGGCGGCCACGTCCTTCCGCAGCACCCGGTAGCGGCGACCGTCGAAATCGCTCACCGTCGCCCCCGCCTCCTCGGCGATGACCGCCCCCGCCGCCGTGTCCCAGGGGTTGAGGCCGATCTCCCAGAAGCCGTCCAGGCGGCCGGCGGCGACATAGGCGAGGTTGAGCGCGGCCGAGCCGTCGCGGCGGACTCCCTGGACGACGGAGAGAAAGGCCGCCAGCCGGGCCACCGCCTGGGGGCGGCGGCGGAGGTCGTAGGGGAAGCCGGTGGCGAGAAGAGAGCGGGAGGGCTCGGTCACCGAGGAGACGGCGATCCTCTCCCCGTTCAGGAAGGCCCCCTCCCCCCGCCCGGCCCGGAAGAGCTCGTCCCGGAGGGGGTCGTAGACGACGCCGACGACCGTCTCCTCGCCCCGGGAGAGGGCGATCGAGACGCAGTAGTGGGGATAGCCGTGGGAGAAGTTGGTGGTCCCGTCCAGGGGGTCGATCCACCAGGTGAACTCGGAATCGGTCTTGCGCTCCCCCCCCTCCTCCGCCACGATCCGGTGGCCGGGGAAAGCGGAGCTGATGATCCCGACGATCGTCTTTTCCGAGAGGAGGTCGGCCTCGGTCACCGGGTTGGCCGCCCCCTTGTAATCGGTGCGGGGGCGGAGGCGCTTGGCGAGGATGACCTTACCCGCCGCCCGGGCGGCCGCGGCCGCGATCCGGCCGAACTCATCCCAAACGCGAGCTTTCTTGGCAGTCATGGGTGGCTAGCCCGGGTTATTCTTGAAAACCGTTGGTTTTCATGGATAAACCGGGCTAGTATAGAACAATACGGCGTAAGGGAGAAGCGAAAGGGCGCCAGGTGTCCGGCGTGAGGAGCAAGTTGGAATAGCAAATTTTTAAACCACGGACCAGAGAGAGACCAATGATCACCATCGAGGAATTCAAGAAGCTCAACCTCCAGGTCGCCACGATCACCGGCGTCCAGCCCCACCCCAATGCCGACCGCCTCTACCTGGTGGAGGTCGACCTGGGAGCGGAGAAGCGCCAGCTGGTGGCCGGGATCCGGCAGGCCTATACGCCCGAGGAGCTCATCGGGAAACAGGTGGTGGTGGTCGAGAACATGGCCCCCGCCGTGATCCGGGGCGTGGAGAGCCGGGGGATGATCCTGGCCGCCCAGGGCAAGGACCGGATCGTCATCGTCTCCCCGGAGAAAACGGTCGAGCCGGGCAGCATCGTCAAGTAGCAGCCCGGCCGCTCCGCACAGATTCGAATCGGATCGGAGAGGACACCGGTGACCCGCCTGGTCCATCCCGCCGCTGCCCTCGTCTGGGCCGCGGCGGTGTCTCTCGTCCCCCCCGCCTTCGCCCAGACCCCCGCCCCGCCGGCCGCCCCCGTCATCCGGCCGGTGGTGGACCGGGACTACCTCCCCGCCGTCCTCGCCCTGATCGAGGGGGCGCGGAAATCGATCGACTTCATCCAGCTCGAGTTCCACTACGACCCCACGGTGAAGAAGATCCAGGACGCCCTCCGGGCGGCGGCCGGGCGGGGGGTGGCCGTCCGGGGGCTGATCGACGACTCGATCGACTTCAACCGCAAGAGCCTCCCCTTCCTCAAGAAGTTCGGGATCGACGTCGCGCCCGACACCCCGGAGAAGATGACCCACTCCAAGCTCTTCGTCGCCGACGGGGAGCGGATCCTGATCGGCTCCACCAACCTCTCGGGGAACTCGATCGACAACAACCACGAGACCAACGTCTACGTCGAAGATCGGGCGCTGGGAGCCTACTTCGGAAAATACTTCGAGGCCCTCCGGAAGGACAGCGCCGCGGAGCCCCCGGTCGGGTCCGCGGCGGTCCCCTCCGTTGCCGCCGTCGTCAACCGGGGTTATTTCCCGGCGGTCTCGGCCCTCCTCGAGAGGGCGAAGCAGCGGATCTGGGTGATCATGTACGGGACCCGCTACTACCAGGGGGCCGGGGCCTCCCCGGTCAACCGCCTTCTCGACTCCCTGGTCGCCGCGCAGCGGCGCGGGGTGGAGGTGCGGGTCTTGATGGACTTGAGCGACTACAACCTCAAGCTCAACGAGATCAACGCCGAGACCAAGGCCCGCCTGGAGCGCGACGGGATCTCCGTCCGCTACGACCGTAAGGACGTGACCACCCACGCCAAACTGGTGCTGGTCGACGGGACCGCGGTGGTGGGGTCGGTCAACTGGGGCTACGACGCCCTGGAGCGGAGGAACGAAGCCTCCCTGATCATCTCCGACCCGGCGACGGTCGAATCCTTCGCCGGCTACTTCCTCCGGCTCTGGGACGAGGGGAAGCCGGAGGCGGCGGTCCCTTCGGCTACCCCCGCCCCGGCCGGCGCGATCGACGACCGCAGCTAAGACTACGAATTATCGCGCATTACCAGCAAGACCGCGGATTTCGCGGATCGGCTCGGTCTTTTTCAACAGACGATTGCATAAGATAATGAATGCGCGAGCGACGCTTCCCGCTTCTTGCGCTGGGGCGATTTCAGCTCTCGCCTTCCTCATCGCCGCCCCGATCCCAGCCGGAGAACCCTCCCCCGCCTCCCCCTTCCACGTCCCCGCTGTCCGCTGGGGGATCGTGCTCCGGAGGTCCGCCGCCGGGGAGGGGGGCTACCGAACGGAAGGCGAGGCCACCGGCGGCCCCGGCCTCCTCATCACCTCTCCGGCCCTGGAGGAGACCAGGACGACCGAGGCGGCGATCCGCTTCTCCGGGCGGGTGGAGGCGGGAGCGAGCTTAAGGATCGCGGGGAAGGAGGCCGCCCTCTCCGCCGCCGGGTCGTTCGCGGAGAGGATCAAGCTCTCCCCGGGCCAAAACTCGGTCGACCTCTCCGTCCGCGACCGGGACGGCGAGACCGCCTGCCGGATCGAGATCGTCCGCGAATCGCCGCCGGAGGCGGCGGAGAAGAAGGCGGCCTATGACAAGTTCCGGCGGCCGCGGCTCGGCCGGGTCTCCGGACCGGCCGCCCTCCAGGTCGTCGCCGGGGGCGCCCGCCTCCTCGCCCCGGCGCCGGGGACGCTCCTCAAGGTCCTCGCCCGCGAGAGGGACTCCTACCGCGTGGAGCTGGGCCGCTCCTTGAGCGCCCTCGTCGCCGAAGGCGCCGTCAAGCTCCAGGGGAACTACCCCGCCGAGCCCGCCGTCGTCGGCAACGTCGTCCTCGACCCCTCCGGGAACAAGGCCTTCTTCACCGTCCCGCGCCGGGTCCCGGCCGAGGCCGAGGCGCTCTCCCCTTCCGGGCTCCGGGTGACCTTCTACAACGCCTCCGTGGGGACCTCGGAGATCAACCTGGGGGACGGCGGCATCGCCTGCCGCTGGGAACAGGAGGAGGACGGGCGGGCCTCCTACCTCCTCTCCGGCCCCCTCTCCTGCCACCGCTGGTCGCTCCTCTGGCGGGGCGGCCGCTACGAACTCTCGTGGAGGGACCGGCCGCGCGGCGCGGCGGGGACCCGCGTGGCGATCGATCCCGGCCACGGGGGAGAGCAGGAAGGGGCGGTCTCCCCGATGGGGATCGAGGAGAAGGAGGCGAACCTCCTCCTCGCCCTCTCCCTCCGGGAGCGGCTGGCGGCGGCGGGGGCGGACGCCTTCCTCACCCGGGAGGACGACCGGACGGTCTCCCTCGACCGGCGGGTGGACTTCGCCCTCCAGTCCGGGGCCGACCTCCTCGTCTCCCTCCACTTCAACTCCGTCGCCGGGACCGAGGACCCGCGGGGGAAGACGGGCTTCGCCGTCTACCACTACCAGCCGCCCTCGCTCGGGCTCGCCCGCTCCCTCTCCCGCTCCCTGGCCGGGCTGGGACTCAAGGACAACGGAGTCCGCTGGAGGTCGCTCGCCGTCCTCCGCTCGCCCCGCCTCGTCTCCGTCCTGGTGGAGACCGCCTTCCTCTCCAACCCGGAGGACGAGGCCAGGATCGTCGCTCCCGATTTCCTGGAACGGGCAGCCGATGCCATCGCGGGGGGGATCCTCGACTACCTGGGAGACGGAGGGGAAGAAGCAAGTGCGAAGTAAGAAGTAAGAAGTCAAAAGCTGCAAGAAAAGCGAGGGGCGGGCGACGGGCGCGGGGGGCCGGTTTCTCTCGGCTGACAACCCGTAACTTACAGCGCGTTCCGGGCGGCGGAGAGGATGGCCCGGATCGTCTCGTCGTAGGAGCGGCCGGAGCGGAGGGCGGCGAAGGCGAAGCCCCCGTCCGGCGCGAGGCAGGGGTTGGCGTTCACCTCGAGGATCCACCACTTTCCCCTCCGGTCCGTCCGAAAGTCGACGCGGGCGTAGCCGGAGAGTCCGAAGAGGTCCCAGCAGGCCCGCGCGGCCCGACGGAGCCGCCCGAGGAGTTTGCGGTCGGCGGCGGGGAAGGCGACTCGGCGCGGCGTGTGGTCGAACTCGAACGACCCCTTCTCCCATTTCGCCCGGTAGCCGACGATCCGCGGCTTCCCGGCCGGGAAGCCCAAGAACTCGATCTCGGCGGGGGGGAGCATCTCGACGCCGGAAGGGGCGGCAAGGAGGGAGACGTTGAACTCCCTCCCCGGCACGTAGCTTTCGGCGAACATTTCCCGGCCGAAGCGGGAGGTGGCGGCGGCGATCCTCCGCCGCAGCCCGGCGAGCGATCCCGACCGGGCCACCATCCCGTCGTCGAGGCCGAAGGAGGCGTGCTCCCAGACCGCCTTCACGATGAACGGGCCCGGCCGCCAGGAGGCAACCCCCTCGATCCGCCTCCCTTGGGCCTCGAGCCAGGCCGGCGTGGGGAGGCCGCCCCCGGAGAGGGTCCGCTTGGCCAGGATCTTGTGCGAGGTGAGGAGGAGCGCGGCGGAGGAGGAGCCGGTGCAGGGGAGGGAGAGGGACTCGAGCAGGGCGGGAACGAGATGGATCAGGGACCCTCTCCCGTCGAGCTCCTCGACCAGGTTGAAGACCGCGCCGGGGCGCCACCGTTCGAGTTTCCGGCGCAGGAGGGAGAGATCGAGGGTCGCGGTAAGGCGGGCGGTCCGGTGGCCGAGGCGGCGGAGCGCGCCCTCCACCGCCGCCGCCTGGACGAGGAGATCCCGGTTCTCCGGGCCGGCGCGGGGGGAGACGGCGTTGATGACGACGGCGACGCGCATGGGGGAAAACCGGCGGCGGAATGTGTTTACGCGGGAGGGGCATTCCTGCTTGCCCCGATCGCTGTTTGTCGGGGTCCCGATCCAAGTCGGTCATTCGCGAAGATTCGCGAGGATTCGCGGTTGAAATATTCCGGGCCGACCCGGATCGCGACCGGGATGCCGCTCCCACGATCGCCTAATATACCGGCCGGTAGTTCGCTCTCCTGGGGGGGGCGTCCTTACGAGCCGAGTCTCTCCAGGGCCGAGCCCAGAATCCGCCCGATCAGCTCCCGATACGACATCCCGAGCTTCCCGGCGAGGATGGGCAGGTCGGAGTGGACGGGGTGGAGGCCGGCCAGCGGGTTCACCTCGAGGAAGAAGGGCTGGCCCTCCTTATTGCAGCGGATGTCCGCCCGGCCGCCGTCCCGGCAGCCGAGGAGGCGCCAGGCCTCAAGCGCGATCCGAGTCCCCTCGCCCACCTCCGGGGCGGCGGGATCGGCCAGACGGTAGGCGACGAGCTTTTCGTACTCCTCCTTGTTCCGGTAGGTATACCCACCCGCGTCGGCAGCGGGGAGCGCGCTGATCTCCAGCGCCCCCAGCGCCTCCGCCTTCTCCCCCGTCCCCACGATCCCGACCGTGAACTCCCGCCCGGCGAGGTGCTCCTCGACGAGGACGGGCTGGCGGAAGCGGGACCAGAGGCGGCGGCAGAGGGGGAGGAGGTCCTCCCGGCGGCGGACGACGGATTCGGCGCTAATCCCCTTGGACGTCCCCTCGGCGACGGGCTTGGCGAAGTAGGGCGGCGGGAAGGGGATCCCCTCGAGATCCTCCGGGCGCGCGACGAGCGCGAAGTCCGGCGTGGGCAGGCCGGCGTCGCGGACCACCCGCTTGGTCATTCCCTTGTGCAGGCTCAAGGCCAATACCAGCGGGTCGGAGAAGACGTAGGGAACTTCGTAGAGGTCGAGGAGAGCGGGGACCAGCGCTTCCCGGCCGATTCCGCGCAGCCCCTCGGCGATGTTGAAAACCAGTTCCCAGCGCTCTTTGCGGGCCAGCTTCCCGACCAGGGCGAAGGCGTTGCCGATCCGGAAGACCTCGTGGCCGAGCGAGTGGATCGTCTCCTCGAGGGCGGCTATGGTGTCGTCCCGGTCGAACTCCGCCGTCGCCTCCCGCGAATGGCCGGCGGCGAGGTACTCGGAGCGGAGGTCGTAGGTCAGGCCGATGCGCATGGACGGGAAGGTAAATATGGAAACATGGAAATATGAAAACAAGGAACACGGCCCCGGCGTAGAACCTACGTCTCTCCGCGCCGGGATCACCTTGTTTCCATATTTCTATATTTCCAGATTGTTATTCCGGGGGTAGTGGCCGGCAGCCGGTAGAACCGCCGGACCTAGTCCGAAGCGCATGGCTTCGGATCCGGATAGCGGAAGATCTTGTCCTCGTGATTGCGGAGGAGAAGGGAGTCGCCATCCCGGCCGATCACGGCGTCGGGCATGAGGGGGATCTTCCCCCCCCCGCCGGGGGCGTCGATGACGTAGGTGGGGACGGCGTAGCCGGTGGTGAAGCCCCGGAGCGCCCGGATGATCTCCAGCCCCTTCTCCACCGGGGTGCGGAAGTGCGCCGAGCCCGAGAGGGGGTCGCACTGGTAGAGGTAGTAGGGGCGGACCCGCATCATCAGGAGGCGGTGCATGAGCGTTTTCATCGTCTCCGCGTCATCGTTGATCCCCCGGAGGAGAACGGTCTGGGAGCCGAGCGGGATGCCGGCGTCGGCGAGCATGGCGCAGGCCCGGTGGGTCTCCGGCGTGCACTCCTCCGGGTGCGTGAAGTGCAGGCTCAACCAGAGGGGGTGATGGCGGCGCAGAGTCCGGCAGAGCTGAGGCGTAACCCGCTGGGGGAGGACCGCCGGGACCTTGGACCCGATCCGGATCATCTCCACGTGGGGAATGGAGCGCAGGTTCCCGAGGATCCAGTCCAGCTTCTCGTCGCTCAAGCTCAAGGGGTCGCCCCCGGAGAGGAGGACGTCGCGGACGGAAGGGGAGGCGCGGATGTAATCGAAGGCCTCCTCCAGGCGGGAGGCGTTGGGGTGGATCGTCCCGTGGCCGACCACGCGGGAGCGGGTGCAGTAGCGGCAGTAGGTGGAGCAGAAGTCGGAGGCCAGGAGGAGCACCCGGTCGGGGTAGCGGTGGACCAGCCCCGGGACCGGCGACTGGGAGTCCTCGCTTAAGGGGTCGTCGGACTCGCCGGGGGAGCGCTGGAACTCGGCCGTGGTCGGGATCACCGCCCGGCGCAGGGGATGCCGGGGATCGTCGGGGGAGACCAGGCTCAGGTAGTAGGGCGTGATCCCGACCGGGAGAAGGGAGCCTCCGCCCTCGAGCGCCGCGCGCTCGTGGGGGGAGAGGCTGAGCATCCGCTCCAGGTCCGCGGCGCGGCGCAACCGGTTGCGGCATTGCCAGCGCCAGTCGTTCCAGTCCTGGTCGGCGACCTCGGGGAAGAAGGCCCGGCGAAAAGACCGGGTCCGACGGCTCGTCCGCAGGAAGCGGTTGCGGGGAAGGGAATAGTCTTCCGGGGCGGGCGCGGCGAAGACCGCCGCCGGAGAGCGCGGCAGGGGAGCGATGGAGAGGGCCAAGGGGCCTCGGTTCGGAGGCTCCTCGGGCGCCTCGCCGGCGCCGTCGTCAAGCGTGGTCCGGGTGGTGACTGTATCGCGCATCGTCGTCTCCGGGCTCGGGCTCGAGAAGCTACTCGAGCTCCCTCAGGATTCGGAACTCGTCCGCCCGGCCGGTGATCTCGAAGGTGGGCGAATACTGGTTGTTGTCGCGATAGCCCGTGAAACGAGCCTGGTAGGTCTGGCCGCCCATTTCGATCAGGTAACGGCGGTTCACGCTGCAATCCTCATGCAGGATTTCCTGGGCTGCTTTCATCTTTCCCTCCCGTTTCGGTGGTCGGTTGCGATGGCTGGTAGTGCTCGAGCTCGAGCTTCATCTGCTTGGCCTGGCTGCAGACCTCTTCGCCCAGCGGCGTGAGCCTTAACCCCCGGGCCGTCCCCCGCTCCTTGGTGACGTATCCCTTGCGCTGAAGCGAGATGAGGACCTTGTGGACGGTCCCGGGGTTCGAGACGTTGAGCCCCTTTTGGATCTCGATCACCGTCGGGGGGTAGAGCTTCGCCAGGATGAACTCGTGGGCGAAGGAGAGTACCTGGGACTGGAGCTCGGTGAGGGGGAGTCTGATCTGAGGAGGCATTTTCTTTATTTTAACCCGAATTTTCCCGTTTTTTTCCTTTCTATAACGAGGGTATAATGAAGTCAAGAAAAAAATATGAAAAATACGGGAAAAATAGAGGAAGCGGGGAGAGACCGGCACGTGCCGAACTGCCTGGGCTGCGGGAAGGACAACCCCCGGGGGTTCGGGCTGCGCTTCGCCGTCTCGGAAAACGAGGCGCACTCCGAGCTGAAAACGGGGAGGGAGCACGAGGGGCCAGCGGGCTTCGTCCACGGCGGAGCGATCGCCCTCCTGCTCGACGAGGCCGCCGCGGTCCTGGCCTCGGCCCGGGCGGGGAACCGGCTGATGACGGCGAAGATCGAGGTGCTATTTAAAAGCCCCGCGCCGGTCGGGGAAACCCTCTCCGTCTTCGCCCGGGCGGTCCGCCCGGGGGAGAGCTTCTTCCTGGCGGAGGGAGAGGTGCGGGGCGAGGACTCCCGCCTGGTCGCGGAAGGCCGGGTCTGGTTCATCCGCGGCCCGGTAAAAAAAAGATAGCCGCGGATTTCGCGGATTGCGCGGATTATTAAAACCGGTTCAACGGGAAGATATCCACGAATTGACACGAATTTTCACAAAAGGGCCAATTTTGAATTAGTGAAAATTCGTGCAAATTCGTGGACATTATGTTTATTCCGCGCGAGCTAGGTCCGGACCCACATCTTCGTCCGCAGCTCCTCGGTCGCGCCCTTCCGCTCCGCCGAGGCGAGCTTCTTCTGGATCTCCGTCAGTACCCGGAAGACCGCGTCGGCCATCTCCGCCTCCATCCGCATCCCGGCCGCGCCGGTGTGGCCGCCGCCGCCGAACTTCTTGGCCACCGCCGCGGCGTTGATCAGCCCCTGGGAGCGGATCTCGACCAGGATGCGGTTCGGCTCGTACTCCAGGAAGAGGGCCCCCACCTCGACCCCCCCGATCGAGAGAAGGTAGGGCGGGAGCATCGCCAGCTCGTCCACGCCGGGCGTGAACTTCCGGTAGACGTCGTGGTGGACGACCGAGTAGGCGACGGCGCCGCCGGAGGCGAGCTGGGTGTTGAAGATGGCGAGCCCCGTGAGCCGGATGAATTCGAGCGACCGGTCGAGCTCGAGCCGGCGGTGGACCTCGTAGGGATTGATCCCCAAGGTGAGGAGCCGCCCCGCCTTCTCGTGGGTGAAGCGGGTAGTGGAAGGGTAGTTGAAATTGCCGGTGTCGGTGACGATCCCGACGTAGAGGGGGAGGGCGAGGTCGCCCGTGAGCGGGACCTTGAGCCGCTCCAGGAGGTCCATGATCAGCTCGCAGGCAGAGGAGGCGTGGTCGTGGATGGAATTGATCGTCCCGAAGCCCGGGTTGGTCGAGTGGTGGTCGATCACCATCATCACCTTGCGCAGGGCCCGCATCTTCCTCCCCACCGGGCCGGCCCGCTCCAGGGCGGCGCAGTCGAGGAGGACGAAGAGGTCGGCCTCCTCGAGAACGCGGTCGTCCCGGACGGGCAGGTAGGTCAGGACCTCGCTCTCGTCCTCGAGGAGAAAGCCGAGCCCGCGAGGGACGGGGGTGGAGTTGACCGCGCGGCACTCCTTCCCCAGGCGGATCATGGACCGCCGGAAGGCGAGGAGCGCCCCCACGGCGTCGCCGTCCGGGTTGACGTGGGAGGCGACCACCACCCTCTCCGCTTCCCGGATGGCCTGGATGATCTCGCTCATTAAAATTTTCCTGCGGAAAATTTTTAAAACGCTAGCGCGCACTTCCCCGCGCCCACCAACGCTGACCAATTTCCGTCAGCCAATATCAGTTGTCAAAATCGCGATAGACCTTGGTGTCGATCCGGATCTGGTCGAGCAGGGGGGAGAAACGGATCTCCACCACCGCGCCCGCGACCACGGTGTTCGCGTAGGTCAGCGACTCGTAGAACTCGCCGGGCCGGCCGGTCGAGATCTGGGCGGCGGCGGCGGGACGGCCGAGCCGCGCGATCACCGCGTCCCGCGTCATCCCCTTCTCCAGGGCGTCCAGAGCCTCCCGCCCGGGCGGAGAGGGGGGCCGGCCCTCGGCGGCGACGCAGCCGGCGAGGAGGGAGGCGGCCAGGAGGGCGGGGAGGAGCGTCTTCACGGCGGGAAAGTATAACACAGCTCTAGGCCCTCTGCTCCTCCCTCCCCGGCGGCGCGCGCAAGGAGAGTCCGGAATAGAGCAGGACAAAGGCGGCGAAGCTCAAGCAAAAGGTCCGCGCGCTCGCCCGCAAGACCTCCTCCGGGCAGAAGCTCGCCTCGCTCCACCAGATCCGGCGGTAGTTCTCCGCTGTCATCGGCTGCGCGATCCGATTCAGGAAGAGGTGGGCGACGACGAGGAAGACGATCATCGCCGGGCGGGAGTAGACCCCGGGACGGGCCTTCAGCGCCTGGAGGCCCAGGATCAGGAAAACCGGGAAGGCGACGGCGTTGATCCGGCAGCGGTCGGCCCCCCCGATGGCGAGTATGACCGTGGAGAGAGCGAGGTAGCACAGGAGTCCGGGCTGGCGGAGGAGGAAGCGGATCGAGCCGGGGAGGGCGAGCAGGATGGGGAAGAGGAGGGCGCCGTAGACGTTGGCATAGGAATGAACGATCCTCCGGCCGGTCGCGAAGAAGAGGCGGGCGAACTCGGCGGCGTGGTCACCGTAGCTGAAATCGGCGTTGGCCGGGCGGATGAAGAGCTTGAGGGCGGCGAAGGCCAGGACCGGAAGGGCGGCCAGGAGAAGCGTGCGGGCGATCCTTGAGCCATTGAACCATTGAACCCTTGAACTTCCGTTTGCCCGCCGGGCAAAATAATAGACCGGAACGAGCGTGATGAAGTACTCCCGGGTGACGGCCCCGACGAGAAGCGCCGCCCAGAAGAGGGCGTCCCGGCCCCGGTAGGCCGCGGAGAAAGCCGCCGCCAGGACAAGGTAGTAGGCGGGATCGACCTGGGCGGGGTAGAAGAATCCGAAGCGGACGGTGACCCAGGAAAAGAGGAAAAAGAAGACGCCCAGGGCCGACTCCCGGCGGCCGTGGCCGAGGGAGCGGAAGAGGGAGAAAAAGAGGCCGGCCGAGGCCGCGTAGGCCAGGGCGTTGAAGAGGGCGTAGGCGGAGAGGGGGGCGAGGGGGACGAAGTGGATGAGGAAGGCGGGGAAGAGGCGGTAGCAGTAGGGGGCGGTGAGGGTGCGGGGATCGGCCGAGAAGAGCTCGGCGGCCATCGCCCGGTAGAAGCCCCCGTCGTAGCCGGTGAAGGTTTCCGGGGTAATAAGTTTGAGGAAAAGGAGGCTTGCCGCGACCGCCAACCCGAAGGCGACGGCGGGCCAGGGAAACCGCGACGAATCCTCGCGAATCTTCACGGATGGCTCAGGTATCAAGCCCGGGAATGCGTTATACTGTGATTATCATAGCATTCCGGCCGCCCGAAGGCGAAAAGGACCGCGCGGGGCGCCGACAGCAAGGACATTCTCCTCCGCCAGCTCCGCCGTCCATATCGTCCATCTCGTCAATCGCTCGGCGCAACCATGAAGAGAGAGCGGAGAAAAAAGAGAGTCTTTGAGGGCCGCTGGCTGGCCATCGCCGAGGCCGCCTACCGCTCGCCCGGCGGGGCGGAGGTGAGCTGGGAGGTGGTGGAGCGGGCGCGGGACGAAACCGTGATCATCATCCTCGCCCGCCTCGTCCCTTCCGAGCGGTACGTCCTGGTCCGCCAGTTCCGGGCCGGCGTGAACAACCACGTCATCGCCCTCCCCGCCGGGATCCTCCCCGCCGGCGTCGATCCCCGCCTCCACGCCCTCCGGGAGCTCAAGGAGGAGACGGGCTACGCGGGCCGGGTGACCGAGGAGTCGCTCCCGCTGAAGATCAACCCCGCCATCCTCGACTGCGACGTCCGCGTCCTCAAGCTCGACGTGGACGAGGGCGACCCCGCCAACCGCTTTCCCCGCCAGTCCCTGGAACCGGAGGAGGAGATCGAGGTGGTCCTGAAGAAGCGCGAGGAGATGCGGGCCTTTTTCGAGGCGGAGCGGAAGAAAGGCGCGTGCGTGGACGTCGCCTGCTGGTTTATATTTTGCTGCTGACCCCAGAAGCGGTCCGCAGCAAAATATTCGACTCCCGGAGTGCTTGTTTCCAGAACCGTAGCCGCGGACCTTTAGGTCCGCGGAAGGGCAGAACAAAGGAGGCGGACATGAAGGCCATCTGGTCGGTCATGCTCATCACCCTGGCGCTGGCTACGGCGGGGGCGGCGGCGGGACGGGAAGGGCCGGTATTCGACCTCGGCGCCACCGTCTCCCACATCAAGTACGAGGAGCCAGGGTTGATGAACGAGAAGGGGATGATGTACGGCCTGGCCGGGGATTTCTCCTGGCGGAGCGGGCGCGGGATCATGCTCGGCCTGGAGGCGCGCGGGGCCTACGGACGGGTCGACTACAGCGGAGGGACCTGGGACGGGGCCGAGCTCACCATCGACGACATCCCGGACTACCTGCTGGAGGGGCGGGGGCTGGTCGGCTACGACGTCCTCTCCGACGAGATCACCCTCACCCCCTTCGCCGGCCTCGGCGGCCGCTACCTGAACGACGGCCTCCAGGAGGAATCGTCCGGCGGCTACGAGCGGGAGTCGAACTACTTCTACAGCCCCCTGGGCGCGGAGCTGATCGCCGAACTCGGCGAGGAATGGACGCTCGCCGTCCGCGTCGAGTACGACGTCTTCTGGCAGGGCCGCCAGATCAGCCACTTCAGCGACGTCTCCTCGGAATACAACAACCCGGAAAACGACCAGGACAAGGGGTACGGCCTCAAGGGGTCGTTCCGGCTTGCCTGGAGCGGCGGCGGGAAGGTCGGATTCGCGCTCGAGCCCTTCGTGAACTACTGGAAGATCGAGGATTCGGAGACGGCCACCCTCACCCAGAACGGCTGGCCGGTGGGCGAGGTGATCGAGCCGAAGAACGAGTCCACCGAGTTCGGAGCGGCGGTCAAGATTGTTTTCTGAGAGCGACGCTCCGCGCTGCGGGAGCGCCCTTAAGGGCGCGATGCGGGCGGGCCGAGCCGAGATCGCGCCCGTAAGGGCGCTCCCACAAGGCGCGATGCGGGCCGCCGGGGATTACAGCCTTCGGGCCCGCATAACGCCATTGATCAAGATTAAACATCAACCCGCCCGCCGTCGGGCGGGTTGATGTTTAAAAGTAGAGACCGAAGCCCAACCGGAGCTGCATGTGGTCGAGCTTGAGTTCGGCCTTGTCGTCGCCCAGGCCCGTCACCTCCAGGTCGGGGCGGTGCCAGTTGTAGCGGAACTCGCCCCGGAGAACGGCGATATCGGTGAGCCCGATCTCGGCCCCGACCAGGGCGAAGTAGATCGGGGCGTCCTTGAGCTTGAGGCCGGAGACGTCGATGTCGTTGAAGCTGTAGCCCGCCCCGCCGCCGCAGTAGGCGTAGAGGACGTCGAGGTCGCCGCCCACCCGGAGGCAGGCCGTCACCGGGATCAGGGTGACGTCGGCCTTGTCGGCGTCCTTGTACTCGGTCCGGATCCAGTCCCCGCCTACGTCGGCCCGGATGAACTCGCTCAGCTTGAAGACCACGCCGCCCCCGAAGCCACCGCCGTTGTCGAGGTCGGTGTCGCCGACGCCCTCGAGCTCGCCGTCGAAGCCGAAGGCGAAGAGCCCGTGGGCCTCGATCCCCGCGGTCTGGGCCGGGGAGACGGCCCCCCAGGCGAGCGCCAGGCCCAAGCCCAGCGCCAGACAGAGCCATTTTTTCATACCCTACCCTCCTTGGTTGTTCGCCTGTCCTATAGTATCGACGATTCGGCGGCGGCGCGCATTCGATATTATTTCCTCTCCGCTTTGCGCTCTGAGTTGTAAATAAGGGAGTCGCCTATACAAACGGGGAGCGGCTTCCGCCGCTCCCCGTTTGCCCGTCTAAATATTCCCGTCCCGCTTGATAGCGGGACGCGAATATTTAGAAGTTAAAACCAAGCCCCGCCCTCAGCTGCATGTGGTCAAACTTGACGTCAAACTTCTCATCAGCAATTTTGACGTTCAATTCAGGCTTCATCCAGTTGTAGCGGAATTCCCCGCGGATGTAGAGGTCCTCGTTCAGGTTAAACTCGGCGCCGCCGCAGGCGAAGTAGACCATGCAATCATCCAGATCGATATCCGATGAACTGGCGCCCTCAACGTCTAACGAGTTGAAGCTGTAACCCGCGCCGCCACCGGCGTAGAGGAAGACGGACTCCAGGTTGCCGCCGAAACGGAGAGCGGCGCAAACCGGTATAAATTGGGCTTTGAGGTCGGACTCGTCATCGCTTTTGGGCTTGTAATAGTCCGCGCCGATGTCGAGCTTGATGTTTTCGTGGAGGCCGAATACGAAGGAAGCCCCGCCGCCAAAGGTATCGTCGGCGTTGGATCCCTCGTCCTCGTCATCGTTGAAGTTGAATGCCCAGAGACCGTGGGCTTCCAGGCCGACCTTGCTCGCCGCGGCCTCTTCGGCCATGGCCGACGCGCCCCAGCACGCCAGCGCCACGCCCACCGCGAGATAGACCAGTATTCTCATGCTCCCTCCTTTTGCGGGCTCAGGCTCGAGCCCTTTTCGAATTCAGGACACCATAAAATATTTGCGCCATCCGGTGATGGCAAGCATTTTTGATTTTCCTTGGGGGAAATCAAAACTCATAGCCCAGGCTGGCGCCGCCCCAGATCCCTTCCTTGGCGGAGCCCGTCTCCTCCCGGAGCCGGTGGTCGACCAGGGCGTAGTATTCCCCGCGAACCGCGACATAGGCCCCCGCGATGATATCGGCGCAGAACTCGATCCCGGCGGTCAGGTCGGAAAGGCCGTCCCGGTCCACGCCGAAGTTGGACTCGTTGGAGTTTGCGGAGGCCCAGCCCATCCCCACCTCGGGCGTGATGGTGATGAAACCGGCCTCGACCTCGTAGGAGACCGAGGGCTTGAGGTAGGTCCCCTTGACCAGGTCGAAGTCGTAGGAGGCCTGCAGGTTCACCGAGAGGGGAGCGCCCCAGGAGAGGAGGGCCGTGACCTCCTGGGTCTTCTCGTAGTCGCTCAAGGGATAGTGGTAGTAAACGTAGCTCAGGGTGGCGGAGAGGTCGTCGATCATGAGGGAGTAGAAGGCCTCGAAGTCGAACTCGTTGAACTCGCCGCGCTCGTCGTGGTAGTCGGAGAGATCGAGGTTCCCCCAGACCCGCCCGCCCAGGCCGAAGGCCTCGAGCCAGATCTCGGACTGGAAGACCCCTTCCGGGTTGAGCTCCACGCCCCGCCAGATGTAGGCGGTGTTGACGGCCAGGTCAACTCCGCCGGCGAGCGCCGAGCACTCCTCTTCCTCCGCCGTGCCTTCCTCCGGTCCTCCCGCCTCCGGGGCGGGAGCTTCCGGGGAGGCAACCTGCTCTCCCGCCGGAGCCGCCTCATCGACGGCCTGGGCCGACGAGAGGCCGGCGGCCAGAAAGATCGCGGCCCCGAACGCCACAACCACCAGGTTCTTCATCATCCTCCCTCCTTGGTTACGGTCGCTTATCCGCTTCCACCGCAAATGGTAGGGGAACGCCGCCGCGCGCGCAACTCGAATCTAACCTCCGCCGGTTGTCGGCCCGGACTGTGTCCGGGCGGCGGTTTTCGGCCCCTATCCATCTATCGCCGCGCCGGGGGGTCAGAAGATCCAGTTGACCAGCGCCCCCGCCAGCGTCGCGGTGAGGACCATGATCCCCGAGGCCCGGAGGGTGTCCCGGATGCCGAACTCCTTGATGAAGACGGCGAAGGTGGCGACGCAGGGGAAGAACATGGAGAGAACCACCGTCGCCGTCACCAGTTGCTTGCCGCTCAGGTTGAGCGGCGCCAGCAGCCCCACCGCCACGTCCTTGCGCAGGAAGCCGATCAGGATCGCCGCGACCGACTGGCGGGGGAGCCCCCAGAGGCGGGTCACCACCGGGGCGAAGAAGCCGGCGATGGCGTCGAAGAACCCCACGGAATAAAGGAGGTTGATCACGAGGACGCCGATGAAGATGACCGGCACCGCTTCGCGCAGGAACCCCCAGATCCTCACCCAGACCTTGGCCAGGAACGGCCCCGGGGGCGGGAGGCGGTAGTGGGGGATCTCGATGATCAGCTCCGGCTCGTAGCCCTTGACCGCGACCCGGAGGATCGCCCCCAGGAGAAACCAGGCCAGGACGAGGGCGAGGTAGACCGCGGCCACGTAGATACCCCCCTTCTCGCCCACCAGGCCGAAGATCATCGCCTGGAGGGCCGCGCAGGGCACGGCGATCGAGATCATGACCGCGGCGATGAAGCGCTCCTTGCGGCTCTCCAGTATCCGGGTGGCGAGGAGGGCGGGCACGTTGCAGCCGAGCCCGAGGAGGTTGGGGATGATCGCGTAGCCGTGGAGCCCCACTCGGTGCATCAGGGAGTCGAGGAGGACGGCGAGGCGGGGGAGGTAGCCGAAATCCTCGAGGAAGCTCAAGACGGCGTAGAAGGAGGCGACGTAGGGGAGGACCATGGCGAACTCGATGTAGGGGACGGTGGTGAGCAGCCCCAGCGACTGGCGGAAATCGATCCTCCCCTCGAACAGCTTCCCGATCAGAAGGTTGTGGAGAAGGCCATCTTGGCCCAGGAGGGCGGAGAGGCGGTAGAGGAGCGGGGCGTAGAGGCGCTCGAAGACGGGGTCGGCGAGATGGGAGATGATCCCCTCCCCGATCAGGCGGATGATCTTGAAGGCGGCGAGGAGGACCGCGGCGGCCAGGAGGAGGCCGGAGACGGGCTGGACGGAGAGGTCGGAGAGGCGCTGAAGGAAGGTGTGGCGGCGGGGGGTGAGCGTCTGGCAGGCGGCGACGATCCTCCCGATCTCCCGCCAGCGCTCCTCGCTCCCGGAGGGCGGGCGGGAAGCGGCGCGGGATCGGTTGAGCGCGGCGACCAGGCCGTGGACCCCCTCGCCGGTCGCGCCGGCGGTGGCGACGACTGGGACGCCGAGCAGCCCCTCCAGCCTTCCGGGGTCGATCGCGATCCCGCGGTGGGCGGTCTCGTCCCAGAGGTTCAGGGCGACCACGACCGGGACGTTTTTCTCCAGGAGCTGCAGGGTGAGGCCGAGGTTCCGCTCCAGGTTGGTGGAGTCGACCACGTCGACGATGACGTCCGCTCCCGCGATGATCTCGCAGGCCGCCCGCTCCGCTTCCGAGACGGGTTCGAGCGAGTAGACGCCCGGGGCGTCGATCACCTCGATCTCCTCACCCGGAAGGAGGAGGGGGGAGGCGCCCTCCGGGGCCGGAAGGGGGACCCGGAGCCGCCCGCGGGTGTAGCCGACCGTGGTCCCCGGATAGTTGGAGACGACGACCCGGACGCCGGTCAGGCGGTGGAAGAGCATCGACTTGCCGACGTTGGGGTTGCCGGCAAGGACGATGCGCTGCGCAGGCCGCGGATCTTCCGCCTTGTTCACGGAGCGTTTCTATTTCTCCGGTCGGGCCGGGAGCGGGCGCGGCGATCGGCACGACCACTGATCACTGATTACTGATCACTGTTTTCCCTGTCTCCACCGCCACCTTCTCCGCCATCCCGTGGCCGAGGGCGATCCGCGTCCCCCCGACCTGGATGACCACCGGGCCGCGGAGGGGAAGGCCGCTGATCTTGGCGACCATCTCCCCGACCCGGAGCCCCATCGATTCCAGGCGCTGGCGGAGGCCGGGGCCAGAACGGACGGAGGCGATCCGCCCACGGCCGCCCGGCGGTAGCTCGGTTAACGCGACGATGTGGCTCAACCCCATAGGCGTTCCTGTCCCGCGATCGCGGGCCTATCGCCGGGGCGACCGGCGCTTTTCGGCAGCCGCGCACTGGGCGCAGAGGCCGGTGACCTCCACCTTGTGGCCGCGGGCCTCGAAGCGGCGGGAGTGGCAGACGCTCTGGAGCTCGCGCTCCAGGGCCGGGCGGCGGAACTCGATCACCGCCCCGCAGTGGAGGCAGATCAGGTGCTCGTGGTGGCGGGCCTCCAGGGCGTTCTCATAGTGGGCGTGGCGGTCGGTGAAGGCCACCGGGCGGAGGATCCCCCCCTCGACAAGGAGGGGGAGCGAGCGGTAGACCGTCCCCCGGGAGAGGCGCGAGCCACACCGGCGCAGGTCGAAGACCAGCGTCTCCACATCGAAGTGCCCGGACCGCCCGGCCACTGCCCTCAAGATCTCCCGCCGGCCGCGGGTGAGCTTGAGCCCCCGCCGGGCCAGGAAGGCGTGGAATTGTCGCTCGGCCGTCTCCATATGCGAATGAGACTAATTCTCATCGGGAATATACTCCCGCCCCCCTCCCCCGTCAAGGCCCGAATGGCGCCGTTCCTGCCCCCCCTTATTTAATCTCAGCGGCGATTGTAGGCCGGTTCTGCGAACCGGCGCTGTAGGCCGGTCCTGCGAACCGGCGCGCTGTAGGCCGGTTCTATGAACCGGCGCTCCGGTCGGCCCATTCTCCGCCTCCGGCCCCGCGGGCTGCCGACTCCGCTTTCGGAGTGCGGCGGCACGACGCCGCTCTGAGTCGCTCCGCCGCCCCCCCGCGATACTAAAGCGGCGCCCCGGCGCCGCACTCCAAAGCGCCCCGAAAATAATTCGGGGCGCGGGCCCCCACCGCGTAACTGAGGCCTTACCGACCCGGCGCGATTTTACTTCCCCTTTTCCGACCGATTCGTGTATGCTGAAGGCTAGGAGGTGTCATATGGCTGAAGAGAAAATCGAAATTTTGGAAAACGAGGAGGAGAAGCCCCTCGCCAAGACGGGCAAGGGCGGGAAGAAGGGCCGGGGCAAGGCTAAAGGCAAGGGCAAGGGCCGGAAAGCCGCCCGCAAGGGAGCGAAGAAGGCCGCTGCGCCGGAGGCGCCGAAGAAGGGCCGGAAACGGGGACGCCGGGCGAAGGGCAAGGCCGGGAAAAAGGCTCAGCCCACCGCCGCGGTGAAGCTCCCTTCTCCCGAGGGCGGGGACTCCCAGCCGATCTGGTATCAGTACGCCGCCCGGCCCCAGGAGCCGGTGACCAAGCGCCCGTCCATCCCCACCGAGGTTAAGATCGGGAACGTGGTGGCCTGGCTCACCGATTCCGGGCGCGACCGCTGCGGAGTGGTGCGCGGCTTCCAGGCCGACGCCGCCCTGATCGACGTGGGCGACCGGATCGAATCGATCCGCCTCTCCCGCCTCCAGGTCGTCGCCGAGAAGGAAGAGAAGGAGAAGAAGGCCAAGAAGGGGAAGAAGTAACCCTTCCGAAAAGGAGTATTGGGGCGATGGGGTAGCGGAGCGGCGCCGGCAGGCGTTGCTCCATCACTCCAACGCTCTAATACTCCTTTCCTTTATAGATCCGGCGCATCCTGTTCGTCCGGCCCTCTTCATCTCAAGCTGGCCGGAGCGACCGATTCCTCACCGCCGAGAGCTATTAAGGGGAGCACGAAACAGTTGCCCTAGAAGCTCAGGGTGAACGCGCCATGAGAGGCGAACTGCTCCCGATAGAAAGGATCGAATCCAAGATTCTCCTGCTCCGCGGGCAGAAGGTGATGCTGGATCGGGATCTCGCGGCTCTATATGGAATTCGAACGAGCATGTTGAAACGCGCAGTCCTGCGGAACGCGAGTCGGTTCCCGAGTGACTTTATGTTTCGCCTTGAACGCCAAGAGATTGCGATTTTGAGGTGCCAAATTGGCACCTCAAAATCCGACCCGCGCGGAGGTTTGCGCTATGCTCCAATGGCCTTTACGGAGCAGGGCGTGGCGATGCTGTCGAGCGTCCTCAATAGTCAACGCGCTATTCAAGTGAATATCGCCGTCATGCGAGCCTTTATCCGGCTTCGGCAGATTCTGGCCACTCATGGCGATCTAGCGAGAAAACTGGACGAACTGGAGAGTAAATACGACACCCAGTTCCGCGTCGTTTTCGACGCCCTGCGCCGACTGATGAATCCTTCTCGGCGTCCCAGGAGACAGATTGGTTTCACCGTGCGGGAAAGACGCGCCGCTTATCGCCTCCGTTAGGTGCGCCGGAGGTCTTCGCGATGATCTCCAAGGCATACCAGACGGAAGCGCTGGACTGGCTGGAGGCATTTTAAAAGGTGAAAGCAGCAAGAGTATTAGACCATGACTGATCCGGCGGGGACCGGAATCACAATCCTCGCCAGCGACGCCAAAGACTCGTAGACGAAAGCCACTTTTATAAAGGAGGAAAAGCGATGAGGTCGATCAGCCCGGCTATCGCGATCGCGTCCGCGATCTTGTTCGGAACGGCCCTCCCCGCCCGCGGGCAGGCGCCGGCGTTTACGCCGCCGCCCGCGCTCACCCCGCCGCCGGCGAAAATCCAGGCCTCTCCCTCCCCCCTCTCCCCCGAGGCCGCCGCCGCGATCGAGGCGGCCCGCCGGAGACGGGAGGAGAACGTCCTGACCGAAACCGGAGCGCGCTCACTCCAGGGCGGCGAGGGGCCCGTCAACCCCGACCTGCTCTACCGGCAGGGCGCCGCCGCGCTCGAACTCACGCCCGAGGAGAGCCGCCAGAACCTTCTCTTCAGCCTGGGCGCCCAGAGCGTCCTCGGCCCCTCCTCCGGGGGCGATTACCGGGCGACTACCGGATCGTCCAGCGGGGGGAGGATCGACCAGCGGGGGCAGAGCGCGACGGTCTACGGCCCCTCCGGGAAAACCGCCGGGCGCTTCCAGAAGACGGGCGAGGCCACCTTCCTCTACGGCCCGGACGGGAAGGTCCAGGGCCGGGTCCAGAAATCCGGAAACACCGTCCTCCTCTACGGGGCCGACGGCAAACCGTCAGGGCGCATCCAGGAATCGGGCAACACCACCACGGTCTACGACCAGCGGGGCGCTATCTCGGGGCGGGTGGTGACGCAGGGGGAAACGTCCCTTCTCTACGGTCCGGACGGCAAGCCGCTCGGGCGGGTGCAGAAGACGGGCGACGTCACCACCTTCTTCGGCGCGAACGGGAAGACGACGGGGAGGATGGAGCAGCGGGGCAACACCACCTACTTCTACGGCCCCGACGGGAAGATGACCGGCCGGACCCAGCGCTAGCCCGAATTATTCAGGAAGATCTTGCGATCTTCCTGAATAATTCGGGCTAACTCGCGCCACGTATAGTTCAGCTGCCGGGCCAACTTGGGTCGCGGCCCCGAGTGGATTCTTGGGATGCGGGGCAGGCGGGGATGCCGCTTCCACGGGCTTGGCTTGGATCGCAGCCCCTCACGCCATCTCCAGGACCACCCACCCGGAGTCCGGGTTGTTCCCCGGGACCTCGATCTCGGCCAGGACCTTCCACTCGTGTTTGGCGTTGGAGCCGCGGTAGGTGGGGAGGACGCCGGCGGGCAGCGTGACGGTCGCCTCCCAGTCCTGCTCGCTCTTGGCGGGGAGCGGCTGGGAGGGGGCGACCTGGATCCGCTGCTCGTAGGTGGCGGCCGACCGCTCGATGTCCTCCTTGACCGCCTCGATCCGGTCTCCCGTCTTCTTCGCCACCTCCACGTCCTTCACCCGCACCGTCTCGACGCCCGCCACCTTGAGGAAGACCCCCTGGGACTCCAGGGCGGTTTCCCCCACCGTCGCGTGGATCCGGACCTTGAACGGCCCGGCCCGCGACGGCTCGATCGCCTCCAGGGTGAGCTTCGCCCCCCCTCCGGTGACGAAGTTGACCAGTTTTCCCAGGAATCCCATGGCTCCCTCCCGCGGCGCGCGCCGGCGCGCCGCCAGTGTCGTTGCCGAAGTTGTTGGCCCGATCTGCGATCGGGCGATCCGGGTCCTCTCCCGCCGGTTAGCGGGACCGACCCGCAAGTCTTTTGCCATGGTATCCCAACCCCGGAGCTAAGGCAATCGCTCCCCGGGACCGGGGGCGGGCGCGGAAGGGGATCGTCGGGGATCTCGGGAGGAAATTGCGCTAGCCCGCTTTCGTCATGAAAATCGATGGTTTTCATGAATAAAACCGGCTAGACTTTATTGAAGGCAACCGGCAAACGGCGAAAGGAGGGCGCAATGCATGCGGTGCTCTGGGTCCTCACCGTGGTCTGCTTGGCCTCCGGGCTCTTCCTCATCCTCTCCCCCGGCGGCTTCACCCGCGTTTCCAAGACGCTGGATAAGCGCTACTCCACCGACAACCTGGCCGAGCTCCTGGAGAGGTACATCGACGTCAACGAGCGCCTCCTCCAGTTCGTCCGGGTGATCGGAGTCTTCGCCCTGATCGTAGGCATCTTCCTTCTCCTCTCCGTCCTTAAGCTCCCCTGAGCGCCTACTCGCGCCGGTAGGGGCGCAGAAGCGCGCCCGGTCCCCCCGCCCCGCGGCTGGAGAAGGCGAGGAGGACGATCGTCAGGAGATAGGGGAGGAGGAGGAGGTACTGGTAGGGAAGTTTCAGGCCCGCTCCCTGGAGGCGGAGCTGGGCGGCGTCGAGCGCTCCGAAGAAGAGCGCCCCCAGAAGAATCCCCCCCGGTTTCCATTTCCCGAAGACCACGAGCGCGAGCGCCACCCACCCCCGCCCCGCCACCATCCCGGGGAGAAACATGTTGAACTGGGCGATGGAGAGGAAGGCCCCGCCCAGCCCCATCAGCCCCCCGCCCAGGGCCACGGCGGCGTAGCGGGCCCGGTAGACGTTGATCCCCGCCGCGTCGGCCGCCGCGGGGTTCTCCCCCGCCGCCCGAAGGCTGAGCCCCCAGCGCGTCCGGTAGACAAGGAAGGAGAGGACCGCGAGGAGGAGGAGGGCCAGGTAGGTGAGGGCGTACTGGCCGAAGAGGATGGGCCCGGCGAAGGGGATCTCCGAGAGCGCCCGTAAGTGCACCGGGGCGAAGGGCGTGACGTGCGGGGGGGTGGCCGGCGTCCCCAGGACCAGGCGGTGCACGTAGAGGGCGAGTCCGGAGGCGAAGATCGTCAGGCCCAAGCCCGCGACGTGCTGGGAGACGCCGAGGCTCACGGCCAGGGCCGCTTGGACCAGCCCGAGGGCGATCCCGGCGGCCAGCGCCAGCGCCGTCCCCAGCCAGAGGGAGCCGGTGAAGTAGGCGCCGAGGAAGGCGACGAGCGCTCCCAGGGCCATGATCCCTTCGATCCCCAGGTTGACCACACCGGACCTCTCCGAGAGCCATTCGCCCAATCCGGCGAAGAGAAGGGGCGTGGCCATCCGGACCGCGGCGGCGAGGAGTCCGGCCAGGAAGGCGGCGGTAAGCATCTCGTTCATCGTCGGCGCCCTCTCAGGCCGGCCCCGGGTTTCCCGCTCCCTCCGGAAGGGCGCGCGGCGCGCGACGAACGACGATCCGGAAGCGGGAGAGGATAAGAACCGAGAGCATGGAGAGGAGGAAGAGGCCCTGGAGGGTTTCCGCCAGGGCCACCGGCACACCGGTGTAGCGGCTCATCAGCTCGGCCCCGGTGACGATGACCGCGATCAGGATTGCGGATAGGACCACGCCGACCGCGTCGAGCCCTCCCAGGGTGGCGGCCACCACGCCCGCGTATCCGTAGCCGGCCGAGAGCTTCTCGATCAGGTTGTAGCGCAAACCGATCACCTCGCCGCAGCCGGCCAGACCCGCCAGCCCCCCGGAGAGGAAGGAGGCGATCAGGATCGCCCGGGCCACCGGCACCCCGGCGAAGGCGGCAGCCCGGGGGTTCCTCCCCGCCGCCTCCAGCTCGAAGCCGCGGACCGACTTCCGCATCAGGAGGCGGACGGCCGCCGCGGCGGCCAGGGCGACGATCACCCCGGCGTGGAGGCGGGTCCCGGGGAGGAGGATGGGGAGGCGGACGTTTAAGGGGACGGTCGGCGAGTTCGGCCACATCGTGGAGGGGTCCTTAAGCGGGCCGTCGAGGAGGGCGGAGACGGCGTAGATGACGACGGAGTTGGAGAGGAGCGTCGCCACCACCTCGTTGACGCCGAGCTTCGTCTTGAGAAGCCCCGCCCCGAGCGCGAAGAGGCCGCCCGCGGCGAAGGCCGCGATGAGCAGGACGGGCACGGAGAGGACGGGGGAAAAAGGCAGGACGAGGCCCAGTGTCGCCGCGGCGAGCGCGCCGAGGTAAAGCTGGCCCTCGCCGCCCAGGTTGTAGAAGCGGGCCGAGAAGGCGACGGCGGCGGCGAGCCCCGTCAGGACGAGCGGCGCCGCCTTGACCGCCGTCTCGGCCAGGCTCGTTTTCGACCCCAGGGCGCCCCGGAATATCCAGGCGAAGACGGCGACGGGATCGGCCCCGGCGGGGAGGATGAGGAGGAAGGAGAGGAGGAAGGCGATGAGGAGCGCGAGGAGGGGGAGGAGAAGCCTCCCCCAGAGCGGGAGCGGCTGCCGCTTCTCCAGGCGGATCTTCACCGCGCCCCTCCCGCCATCAGGAGGCCGATCCGCCCCCGATCGGCTTCCTCCCGGGGGAAGACCCCGGCGATCCGGCCGGCGGCGATGACCGCGATGGTGTCGGAGAGGGCGAGGATCTCCTCCAGGTCCTCCGAGACGAGGAGGATCGCCGCCCCCCGTTCCCGCTCGGCCCGGAGGCGCCCGTGGACGAAGGCGGCGGCGGCGAGATCGAGACCCCGGGTCGGCTGGGAAGCCAGGACGAGCGCGGGGCGGGGATCGAGCGCCCGGGCGAGGATCGCCTTCTGAAGGTTCCCCCCCGAGAGGGTGGCGGCCTCGGCCTCCAGGCCGTGGGCCTTGATCGAGTACTCGATAGCCAGTCTCCCGGCAAACTCCCGGATCCGCCGCCGGTCCCGCCAGCCGCGCCGGGCGAGGGGCGGAAGGTGGTAGCGCTCCAGGGCGAGGTTCTCGGCGAGGCTCAAGTCGAGGATCGCCCCCGTCTCCATCCGGTCCTCGGGGATCCGCCCCACTCCCAACTCGACCAGTTGCCGGGGGGAGAATCCCGCCGCTTTCCTCTCCCGAAGGACGATCTCGCCGGCCTCCGCGCGCCGCGCCCCGCTCAAGATCTCCATCAGCTCGCGCTGGCCGTTTCCGGAAACGCCGGCCAGCCCCGCGATCTCCCCCTCCCGGACGGTCAGGGAGACGCCCCGAAGGGCGGGGAGGCCGAGATCGTTCCGGGCCCAGAGGTTTCTGACCGAGAGAACGGGGACGCCGAACGCCCGCCGAACGCCGGGGCGGGACGCCGCGACGGGACGGCCGACCATCGCCCGGGCGAGCTCGGCGGCGGTCGTCTCGGCGGTCCGCTTCTCGAGCGCCGTCACGCCGGAGCGGAGAACCATCACCCGGTCGGAGAAGGCGAAAACCTCGGGGAGGCGATGGGTGATGAAGACGATACCCTTCCCCTCCGCCCTAAGCGCCCGCAGGACCGTCCCCAGCTCCTCCGTCTCGTGGGGGGTGAGGACGGCGGTCGGCTCGTCGAGGATGAGGATCTCAGCCCCCCGGCTCAAGGCCTTCACGATCTCCACCCGCTGCTTCTCCCCGACCGAAAGGGAGCGGACCTCGCGCCCGGGATCGACCGGGAGCCGGTAGCGCGCGGAAAGCCGGGCGACCTCCCGCTCCGCCTCCGCCCGGCCGAGGAGGAAGCCTCTGCGGCCGAGAAGGACGTTCTCGGCCGCGGTCATCTCCTCGACCAGGGCGAAGTGCTGCTGGACCATGCCGATGCCGAGGGCGACGGCCGCGGCCGGGGAGCGGATCCGGACGGGGCGACCGCGGACGAGGATCTCCCCCTCCTTCGGCGCGTAGAGGCCGTAGAGGACCTTCATCAGGGTGGATTTCCCGGCGCCGTTCTCGCCCAGGAGGGCGAGGACCTCACCCCGGCGCAGGGTCAGGGAGACGCCGGCGTTGGCCGCCTCGCCGAAGAAGCTCTTCACGATCCCGCGCATCTCGACGAGCGGGGCGGGGTCGGTCGGGGGAGTCATAAAGCGGAAGTCATTCGCTTCTCAGTCCGAAACCGGTATCGCCTCGCTCACCGGGACGACGAAGGTCCCGGAGAGGATCTCCCTCGCCTTGGCTTCGACCATCGCCTTGACCTCGGCGGGAAGCCTTTCCTCGAAGCGGCCGTAGGGGGCCAGCGCGGCCCCGCCCTTTTTCATCATCGACCACTCGGCGTAGTCGCGCCCGGACCATTCCCCCGCCCGCAGCGAGCGGACCGCTTCAACGAGCGTAGGGTACATGTCCCAGAGCGGGCCGGTCACGACGTGGTCGGGCGCGAGCGCGGACTGGTCGAGGATGTTGCCGAAGGCGAGGAGGTTCAGCTCCTGGGCCGCCTCGATCACCCCGTAGCGCTCGGCGTAGAAGACGTCGGCCCGGAGCGCGGAGGCCGCGTAGACCGCCTCCTTGGCCTTGGGCGGGTCGAACCAGGAGTTAATGAAGATCACTTTGACCCGGGCGTCGGGGCGGGAGGCCTTAGCCCCGGCGCGGAAGGCGTTGATCAGGCGGTTGACCTCGGGGACGGAGTAGCCCCCGACGACCCCGATCGTCCCGGTCCGGGTGAGTTTTCCCGCGATCATCCCGCAGAGGAAGGCCGGCTCGTGGATCCAGTCGTCGAAGACGGAGAAGTTGGGCGGGACCGGACGGAGGCCGGAGCCGAAGAGGAAGGCGACCTTCGGGAAATCTTTGGCCACGCGCCTCACCGCCTCCTCGTTCCCGAAGGCGTCGCCCAGGATGAGGTCGAAGCCCCGCCCGGCGAACTCGCGGACCACCCGTTCCACGTCCGGGTTGGGGACGGACTCCGTCCATTCGTAGCCGACGCCGAGCGCGCCCTTCGCCTTCAGGCAGGCCTGGTGGATGACCGCCGGCCAGGGCTCCTCGATCGGGGTGGTGAAGACCCCGGCGATCCGGAGCGTCTCCTCCGGGCGAACCGCCTCCCGCTCTCCGCCCGCCCCCTTCCCGCAGGCCGAGAGGAGAATCCCGGCGGAGAGGACCGCCGTCAGTTTGAGCGCCGTCTTGGTCATACTTCCTCCTCCCTAGCCCGGATTATTCGTGAAAACTGAAGGTTTTCACGAATAATCCGGGCTAGCGGCGGGGGCGGGCGCCGGTGCGGGCGCGCTGGATCGGGATGCCCGACTCCCGGAGCTCGGCGGCCGGGATGCTGTATTTCTCCACCAGGGCGTTGAGTTTCTGCAGGGAATCCCCCTGGAGCATCCTCCGGAGGAGCTCGGGATCGGCGTTGCGGAGAAACTCCTTCCTTCTTTCCAGCCGCTCCTGGTTCACCCCCGTCTCGCTCGCCGCCCGGGCCTCGATCTCGGCAAGCATGCTGGCCCGTTTCTGTTGGATCTCCTCGTCGCTGGGGCGGGAGGCGAGTCCGCTCAGGTAGTCGGCGAAGTCCTTCCGGTATTCCTCCCGCCGGGAGGGGTCGGTCAGGGGGGCGTAGGCGTCGACGAAGTTTTTCAGGTTGTAGGCGATCTCCCGGGGTTCCGGCCCCCAGCTGTTCTGGGGGGGCGGCTCGACCCCTCGGGAGCGGAGCTCCTCCCGGGAGATGTTGTATTCGTCCATCAGCTCATCGAGCTCTTGGAAGCTGTCCAGTCCCCGGTAGTAGGAGAGCACGGACGCGAGGTCATCCGCGGAGGCGTTCCGGATCGTCTCCTGCCTTCGCTTCAGCTCCTCCCGCTCCCGCTCGCTCGCCGCCGCAGCGATCCGCGACTCCAGTTCCGCGAGCGTCCGTCCCCGGGCTCCTTCGGCGTCGCCGGCGCCCTCCGGCTTCAGGGTGGCGGCATAGGCGGCGAAGTCCTGGACGAACTTCTCGCGCCTCCCCTCCTCGATCCGGGACGCGTAATCATTGGCGAAGGCCTCGATCTTCGCGGCGGCGGAGACCGGGGGTCTCTCCGGGGCCTCGACGGTCTCCGGCGCAGCGACGGAGGGGGCGCTGGCGACGGCGGGAGCCTTTTCCGCCGGGAGGGGGCGGGCGAGGGCGGAAGCGTCTTTCTTTTCCCCCAAGCGGTCGCGGAGGGCGGCCAGCCGATTTTCGTAGTCGTCGGCCTGGCGGCGCCACTTCTTCGCCTCCGCCTCGTGCCGGGACGTGAGGCGGGCGATCTCGGCGCGGTGGCGTTCCTCCAGATCGCGGCAGCGGGCCTGGTAGTCCTCCTTGTCCCCGCAGGCGGAGAAAAGGAGGGGAATGCCGGCTCCAAGCAGGATCAGAACGGCGCGTCTCATAACAACCTCCGCTCAACTCTATTCCGGATTATTCGTGAAAACCAGCGGTTTTCACGAATCAGGAGATTTCGTTTGACGCCGCCCCCGAGGCGGGGTATTATTAGCATACGCTAATTTTGTTCAACCCCTGAAACCGCGCCGGGAGCCCGCCATGCCCAGGCCCTTCAAGTGCCGTTTTGTGGAGAAACTCCCCCCCGCTGACTACTTCAAGCCGCGGGGTATCCCGCTCTCCGAGCTCGAGCTGGTCAACCTCACGGTGGATGAGTTCGAGGCGGTCCGCCTGGCCGACTACGAGGGGCTCTACCAGGAGCAGGCGGCGGAGCGGATGGGAGTCTCCCGGCCGACCTTCGGGAACATCCTGGCCGCGGCCCGGAAGAAGATCGCCGACGCCCTGGTCAACTCCCGGGCGATCCGGATCGAGGGAGGCGTTTACCGGACAGGGGACGCCTTCGGCAAAAACGCCCGCGGGAGGGGGCGGGGGGGTGGAGGCCGGCGTTGGAAACCCGGCCCGCCGACCGGCCCCGGAGCGCCGGGACGCTGAACCGGATCAATTCTGGGGACCGCGAGCAAATTTGGGGATGGGAAGATCGCTGCGGATTCCCGAGGTAGCTTGTCTCAAAAACAACCGCCCGAATCGATCGGGAAGATCGCGCGATCTTCCCGGGCGATTCGGGTCCAGGAGGGAGGAGCATGAAGATCGCCGTCACCGCGCAGGGGACGAACCTGGACGCGTTCGTCGACCCCCGCTTTGGCCGTTGCCAGTTTTTCCTCTTCATAGACACCGACTCCTCGAGCGTGGAGGCGGTCGCCAACGAGTCCCGCTCGGCCGCGGGCGGTGCGGGGATCCAGGCGGCCCAGTTCGTCGCCGGGAAAGGGGCGAAGGCCCTGATCACCGGCGCGGTCGGACCGAACGCGGAGGCGGTCCTGAAGAAGGCCGCCATCCCGGCCTACCGGGGCGCGGGGACGGTCCGCGCCGTGGTGGAGAAGTTCCAGGCCGGGAAGCTCCCGGCGATGGAAGCCGGCGGCCCCCCCGGCGGGGGCGCGGAGTAGGCGATGAGAATTTCGGACGCCGAGAAGCTCCTCCGCGCCGAGACCGCCCGGGTCGTCGGCTGCACGGAGCCGGCGGCGATCGCCTTCGCCGTCCAGGCGGCGCGGCGGCAGCTTAAGGGGCCGATCGATCCCGCGACCGTCCGGCTGCGCCTCTCCGTCTCGCCCGAGGTGCGCCGCAACGCCTCGACCGCGGTCGTGCCGGGCATCGGGAGGCGCGGGGTGCGGGCGGCGGCCGCGGCCGGCCTCCTCTCCCGGGCCGAGGGCTTCAACCCCTTCGCGGGGCTGCGCCTCTCCCCCTCCCACCCCCTCCTCCGGCGGAGCGGCTGGCTCCTCGTCTCCACCGCCCGGAGGAGGGGGATCTTCATCCGGGCCGAGATCGCCACGCCCTCGGGACGGGCGGCGGCCGTCGTCGCCGGGCGCCACGACCGGGTCGTCTCCGTTTCCCGCGGCGGGGAGGCCGTCTTCCGGGCGGCGCGGCCGGAACTCCCGAGGTTGCGCGGGCTTGCCGAGATCGCCGGGATCGCGCGGAGGCGCGACCCCCGGCTCGAATCCTTCGCCCGCGATTTCCTCCGACGCCAGGTCCGCGGCGACCCCTCGCGGGGTCTGGTCGACGAGCTCGCGGGCCTGGTCGTGGACCGGATGAACGGCCGTCCCCTCCCCGTCCTCACCTTCACCGGCTCGGGGAACCAGGGGATGTTCCTCGGCGTCCCCCTGCGCGACCTCTACCGGCGGCGCGGGGAGGAGGCCCTCCCGGCCGTCGTCTTCTCCCTCCTCGCCCAGGTCCACCTTTGCCGCGTCCGCAAGAGGATCTCCGACGAGTGCGGACTGGCGGTGAAGGCCGCGCCGGCCCTCGCCGCCGGATTGGCCTATGCCCGGGGAAGGAGTCTCGCGGAGATCAAGCGAGTCATGGAGCGGGTCCGCCGGAGGCTGGAGAACATGGACTGCCGGGGCGCGCTCCCCTCCTGCGGGGGGAAGGCTGCCCATGCCCTGCGCGTAGCCGGAGAAGAGGCCGGGAAAAGAAAAATATGAGCGAAACCGCAGAGACGCCGGTCGTCTACGCTCCGATCGGGGTGATCCGGAGCGAACATCGCCTGGCCGAGGAGACGCCGATCCAGCCGGTCTGCGCCCGCGGCTGCCGCGGGCAAGCGGAGATCAAGCCAGAGTATGCCGAGGGGCTCAAGGACCTCGACGGTTTCTCCCACCTGATACTGATCTACCACCTGCACCGGGCGGGGCCTCCCCTCCTGACCGTCAAGCCGTTTACTGACAACCGGGAACGGGGGGTGTTTTCGACCCGTCACCCCCAGCGTCCCAATCCCGTCGGTTTCTCCGTGGTGCGACTGAAAAAGATCGCGGGAACGACGCTGCACCTGGAGGACGTAGACATCCTGGACGGAACGCCTCTTCTCGACATCAAGCCCTATGTCCCTCGTTTCGATTCGGTCGATGGCCCGCGAGGAGGGTGGACCGAAGAGGTGGCCGAGGGAACGGCTCGGTCTCGCGGACGGCGCGGTTATCGGGGCAATAATGCAGCCAAGGACTAGGCCTCATGAAAGAGGACAAGCTCAAGCAGATAGAATTAGCCCGAAGCATATTGGGATTGGGCGAAGAGGCGACGCTCGCCGAAATCCAAAAGACTTTCCGCCGACTCAGCTTGAGCCTTCATCCGGACCGCTGCCCGGAAAAGGACAAGAAGGCTTGCGAAGAGGAGTTCAAGAAGATCGGGTGGGCCAAGGCGGTCATCGCCCGCTACTGCGCGAACTACCGCTATTCCTTCCGCCCGGAGGACATCCGGCGGAACACGGAGGAGGGCTTCGTCGAGGACCACCTCCGCCGCTTCTACGAAGGCTGGCTGTGAGACCCCCCGGACCGTTCGAGACCGGGGCGCGCGCGTATGACGGATGGTATGCGAGGCACCCGGGGGCCTACGCGGCGGAGCTGAAGGCCATGCGCCTCGCGCTGCCCGCCTTCGCCCGCGGGTTGGAGGTCGGCGTGGGGACGGCCCGCTTCGCCTCGTCCCTGGGGCTGGGCTGGGGGATCGACCCGTCCCGGCCCATGCTCGAGATCGCCCGGGAGCGGGGCGTCCGAGCGGTCCAGGCTATGGGCGAGGACCTCCCCTTCGGGGAGGGGTCCTTCGACTGCGTCCTCATGGTCACGGCCCTCTGCTTCATCCGCGATCCCTCCCGGGCTCTCGCCGAGGCGGAAAGAGTCCTCCGCGCCGGGGGGGCGCTGGCCCTGGGGATCGTCGACCCGGAAAGCCGGCTCGGGCGGGACTACCATCAGCGGGCGGCGGGGAGCGGCTTCTACGCCGGGGCTCGCTTCCTCGCCGTCCCCGCGGTCCTCGATCTCCTGGCCGGAGGCCCCTGGTCGCGGATCGGGATCCGGCAAACCCTCTTTCCGGACGGAGGGGAGGATCGGGAGCAGCCGGTTCGGGAAGGCCACGGCGAGGGCGCGTTCGTCGTGGTCTCCGCGCGCAAGAAATCCCGACCGCCGCGAAGGCGCGGCGGCCAACAGCAAACCGATCAAGGAGGACCCGCATGAAAGTCGTCTTCACCGCCGATGGAACCGGCCTGTCGTCGCCCACCGACCCCCGCTTCGGGCGCTGCGCCAACTTCGTCCTGGTCGACACCGATTCGCTGGCCGTCCAGTCCCACCCCAACCCCTCCCGCCAGGCCGCCGGCGGAGCGGGGATCCAGGCCGGCCAGTTCGTCGCCTCGCTCGGCGCCCAGGCGGTGGTCACCGGCCAGGTCGGCCCCAACGCGGCCCGTGTCCTCAAAGCGGCCGGGATCCGGATCTTCGTCGGAGCCGCGGGCGCCGTCCAGGAGGCGCTCGATGCCTTCCGGGCCGGGAAGCTCTCCGAGGCCGACGCGGCCACGGTCGAAGCCCACTCCGGGATGGGGGGAAAGCGGTGATCGTAGCCGTGGCCGGGAAGCCGGCGGTGGAGCTGGCCGACGCCGCGCTCGGAGAAAGGCTTGAGGAGACCTACCGGCGCATCCGCGGCCTTCTGGCCGGAAGCGAACGGGGGGGAGCGTGAAAATCCTGAAGGAGATCATCGCCACGCTCGACCCGGCCGCCGCCGTCCGGGAGGCCTGCATCGGCCCTTTCGACACCGCGGTCTTAAGCGCGCGCTGGGGAATCTCCACGACCTTCCGCGACGACTGCGCCTCCGGGGGACCGGCCGGCGTCCGGGGCGCCGGAGAGCTCGTCGGCCGACACGCCCTCGAGATCGCGCGTCTCGCCCTCTCCGACCGCCTCCTCGAGGCCTCCCTGGGGATGGCCGCGGTCAACTCGCTCCTCGACCCCGAACGGCTCGCCCTCCGCGAGGTCAACGCCTCCCGCCTCATCGCCGAGAAGGGTCGGGGGAAGAACGTCGCGGTGGTCGGCTGCTTCCCCTTCCTCGACTCCGTCCGCGGCGTGGCGAAAAACCTCTGGGTGGTGAGCCGCCCCCCGGGGGAGGGGAAGGAAGGGGTGAGGGAGGCGGAGCGCGTCCTCCCCCGCGCCGACGTCGTCGCCATCACCGCCTCCTCCTTCATCAACCACACCGCCGCCGACCTCCTCGCCCTCTGCCCGCGGGCCTACACGGTCGTCCTGGGGCCGACCACCCCCCTCTCCCCCGTTCTCTTCCGCCACGGCGCCGACGCCCTCTGCGGGGCGGTCGTAGCCGATCCCGCCGCCGCCCTCGCCGGCGTCCGTGAGGGCGCGCCCTTCCGCTTCCTCGCCGGCGTCCGGCGGGTGACCGCGCTCGCGGAAGGACCGGAGGCGGCGGGGTGAAACCGCGCCGGACACGGCCGCCGCCGGCGGGGATCGGCCCCGCCGCGGCCATCCTGGAGTCGATCTCCGACGGCGTCTTCACCGTCGATGCGGCCTGGCGGGTGACCTCCTTCAACCGTGCGGCCGAGCGGATCACCGGGGTCCCCCGGAAAGAGGCGATCGGCCGCCCCTGCTCCGAGGTCTTCCGCTCCAGCATGTGCGAAACCGCCTGCGCCCTGCGCCGGACGCTGAAGACCGGCCGGCCGGTGATCGGGCAGACGGGTTACATCGTGACCGCGCGAGGGGAGAGGACCCCGATCAGCGTCTCGACCGCCCTCTTCCGCGACCGCTCCGGGCGGGTGATCGGGGGGGCGGAGACCTTCCGGGACCTGAGCGAGGTCGAGACCCTCCGCCGGGAGCTCAGCGGCCGCCGCCGGGTCGGCGAGCTCGCCTCCGGGAGCCCCCTGATGCGGAAGATCTTCGACCTCCTCCCCGCCGTCGCCGCCTCCCCCGCCACCGTGCTCATCCTCGGCGAGACCGGGACCGGGAAGGAGCTGCTGGCCCGGGCGATCCACGACCTCTCCCCCCGCCGGGCGGGTCCCTTCGTCGCCCTCAACTGCGCCGCCCTCCCCGACACCCTCCTCGAGTCGGAGCTCTTCGGCTACAAGGCGGGGGCTTTCACCGGAGCCGACCGGGACAAGCCGGGCCGCTTCGCCCTCGCCCGGGGGGGGACCATCTTCCTCGACGAGATCGCCGACGTCAGCCCCTCCCTCCAGGTCCGCCTCCTCCGCGTTCTCGAGGGAAAAACCTTCGAGCCGCTGGGTTCGGTCCGCCCCGAGGAGACCGACGCGCGGGTCGTCGCGGCCACCAACCGCGACCTCGAGGAGCGCGTCCGGACGGGCGGTTTCCGCCGCGACCTCTACTACCGCCTGAACGTCGTCCGCCTCTCCCTCCCCCCCCTGCGCCGGCGCAAGGAGGACGTCCCGCTCCTCGCCGCCGAGTTCATCGACCGCTTCAACCGCCTCCACCGCAAGTCCGTCGAAGGCCTCTCCCCGGAGGCGCTCGCCCTGCTGATGGCCCACGACTGGCCCGGCAACGTCCGGGAGCTCGAGAACGCGATCGAGCGGGCCTTCATCCTCTGCCCCGGGGGGACGATCGGGGTCGAGCACCTCCCGGAGGAGCTCACCGGGGCCGGGCGCCCGGAGCCGGCCGGGATGCGGGGGGCCCGCGATCTCATCGAGCGGCAGGCGATCCGCCGCGCCCTGGAGGAGAGCGCGGGAAACCGTCAGAAGGCGGCGCGGGCGCTCGGCCTCCACAAGAGCACCCTCTTCCGGAAGATCGCCCGCCTCCAGATCGCCCTTCCCCCCCGCGACGGGCGCTCCCGCCCGGAAACGCGACAGTCGCCTTAACGCTACCCCATCCGCCGCCAGTGTCGCGCATTTGCGACTCTATGCCCCGGGGCCGCGGGCGGGCGCAAAGTCCTTATCCCTTGGCGGCCAATTCGATGCAACCGGATGCTGCTCCCTGCTGTTTTTGGCATGCCGCTTGCTAAAGTAATCATTCGGAATTCAATTGCAGTCATTGCGAGGAGGCGAACGATGTGAAAGCGGCCTTCCCGGTCTGGAACGGGCGGATCGCCCCGGTCTTCGACGTCGCCCGCCGGCTGCGGGTGGCGGAGAAGGGCCCGGACGGGGTCCTCCGGGAGCGCGAGGAGGACCTCCCCGGCGCCGCGGACGGCAAGGCCGAGCGGCTGCGCGAGCTCGCCGTCGACGTGCTGGTCTGCGGCGCCATCTCCCGCCCCTTGCAGTTCGCGGTCGAGTCGCGCGGGGTGCGGGTGATCCCCTTCGTGGCCGGCGACCAGGGCGAGATCGTCCGGGCCTGGTCGGAGGGGAGGCTCGCGCGCCCCCTCTTCGCGATGCCGGGCTGCCGCGGCTGGAGGCGGATGCGCGGGCGCGGCCGGTGCGGACGCGGATTCATGAACAACCCAACATTCGGGAGGTGACGGTCATGCCGAGAGGAGACGGAACGGGACCGGCCGGGCAGGGACCCGGCACGGGACGCGGATTGGGCCCCTGCGGCGCGGGCGGTTCCGCGGGCCGCGGAACGGGACGCCGCCGGGGACGCGGAGGTGGAAAAGGCGACGGGAGAGGGCGCGGGGCGGGCGGGGGCCAGGGTCTCGGCCGCCGCCAGGCCTGAGCGGGCGAAGAGAGGATGATATGCCGAGAGGAGACGGAACGGGACCGCTGGGGACGGGGCCGATGACCGGGCGCGGGATGGGTTACTGCGCGCTCGCGTCCGACACCGCCCGACCGGGGATCCTCGAGGGGTTCGCCGGCGTGGCGGGCGCTCCCGTCAGCCTATCGGCCGCAACGAATAAGGAGGTGAGTCAGATGCCAGCAGGAAACGGAACCGGCCCCTGGGGAATGGGGCCGATGACCGGGCGGGCCGCCGGGTTCTGCGCCGGTTACGGCGTGCCCGGCTACCTGAACCCCATGCCCGGGCGCGGCTTCGGCCTGGGCTTCGGGCGGGGGCGGGGAGGCGGAGGGAGAGGTCGGCGGAACATGTTCTACGCCACCGGATTGCCCGGCTGGGCGCGGTTCGGAGGGGCGGCTTATCCCGCCGCCTATCCCAAGCCCGACCCGGAGTGGGAGAAGCAAGCCCTCAAGAGCCAGGCGGAAGCCCTCCAGGCGGAGATGGAGGAGATCAAGAAGCGCCTGAGCGAGATCGAGGCCGCTCCCGAGGCCAAGTGAGAAACCCCAAGCCGCCCGGGATGGCCGGGAGCCGTCCCGGGCGGTTCCGCCCGGCCGCGGAAGCCCCCTCCCGATGAAAACCGCTCTTCCATGCCTCCCCTGCCTGGTCCGCCAGGGACTGGAGGCGGCCGCTTTCGTCCTCAAGGACCCCGCCGATCGGGAACGGGCCCTCCGGGAGACGCTGCGCTCCCTCGCCAAGAGCGACCTCTCCCTCTCGCCGCCCGCACTGGCCCAGATCATCCACCGCCGGCTGCGCGCCGTCTCCGGGAGCAAAGACCCCTACCGGAAGGCTAAGACCCGCTCCAACCGCTTGGCCCTGGAACACCTGCCGTGGCTGCGGCGGCGCGTGGGAGAGACACGGGACCCGCTCGCTCTCGCGCTGCGCCTGGCGATCGCGGGAAACGTCATCGACCTCGGCGCCTTCGGCGACCTCCCGGACGCCGCGATCCTCCGGGAGATCGATCTCGCGGCAAACGGGCCCTTCTCCGGGGATATCGAGGCCTTCCGCCGGGCGGCGCGGGAGGCTCGATCGATCCTCTACCTAGCCGACAACGCGGGCGAGATCGTCTTCGACCGCCTCTTGATCGAGGCCCTCGGGCCGGATCGGGTGACGGTGGCGGTGCGCGGCCATCCGGTGATCAACGACGCCACCCGCGACGACGCCCGGGAGGCCGGGCTGGAAGGAGAGGTCGAGCTGATCGACAACGGGTCCGACGCCCCGGGCACGATCCTCGAAGACTGCAGCCCGGCCTTCCGGGAACGCTTCCGGGCGGCCGGGTTGATCGTCGCCAAGGGGCAGGGGAACGCGGAGACCCTCTCGGGCGTCCCGGGGAGAATCTTCTTCCTTTTCAAGGTGAAATGCGCTGTCATGGCCTCCCGCTTCGGTTTGGCGGAGGGAACGCTGGCCTTGGTCGCTTCGTCCCGCCCCGGGAGCGGACCTGGCGCCCAGCGGACCGCTGGCCGAGTCGAACCGTGAACCGCGGAACCGTTGAACCTATGGAAGAATGCATGAAAATCCTGCTCATCTTCAACCGCCCATCCTATGACGGCACGGATGTGACCCGGAAATGAAGATAGCGGTCGCCAGCGGCAAGGGGGGGACGGGGAAGACCACGGTCGCCCTCAATTTGGCCCGGGCCGTGGCCGGTCCCGTCCAGCTCCTCGACTGCGACGTGGAGGAGCCGAACTGCCACCTCTTCCTCCGGGGGGAGCTCCTCCGCCGGGAGACCGTCTCCATCCCCGTCCCCCGGGTCGACGAATCGCTCTGCGACTTCTGCAACGCCTGCGGGGAGTTCTGCCGCTTCCACGCGATCGTCGCGATCAAGTCCGCCCCGCTCGTCTTCGGCGAGCTCTGCCACGGCTGCGGCGGGTGCGCGCGGGTCTGCCCCCGAAAAGCCATCCGTGAGATCGACCGCCCGGTCGGCGCGGTGGAGACGCTCCGGGCCGGGCCGATCACGCTGATCCAGGGCCGACTCGACGTCGGCGCCCCCCTCTCCCCCCCGGTCATCCGGGCGGTCAAGGCGCGCCTCCGCGAGGGGACGCCGGCCATCCTGGACGCCCCACCGGGGACCTCCTGCCCGGTGATCGCCGCGGTCCGCGGCGCCGACCTGGTCGTTCTCGTCACCGAGCCGACGCCCTTCGGCCTCCACGACCTCGCCCTGGCGGTGGAGGTGATGAAAGAGATCGGCCTCCCCTTCGGGGTCGTGGTCAACCGGATGGGGGCGGGAGACGACCGCGTCCACCGCTACTGCGCCGAGCGCCGCGTGCCCATAATCGCCGAGATCCCCGACGACCGGAGGATCGCCGAGGCCTACTCGCGGGGGGAGCTGATCGCGGACGCCCTCCCCGAGTACCGCTCCCTCTTCGATCGTCTCCTCCTCAATATCGAAAAATCGATCGCGAAGAAAGCGAGCTGATCCATGCCGACCTACGAGTACGAGTGCGCGGGCTGCGGAAAGCGGTTCGAGCGGCGCCAGGCGATCACCGCGGCGCCGGTCGAGCTCTGCCCGGACTGCGGCGGGAAGGTCCGCCGCCTGATCAGCGGCGGGGCGGGCTTCATCCTCAAGGGCGGCGGCGGACGGTCGGGAAAGAACTGCTCGCTGGACGCGAACGGGCAGACCTGCTGCGGACGGTCCGAGCGCTGCGGACGGCCCGCCTGCGGGGAGAAATAGCATGGCCAAGGCTCCCTCCCACGTCTACGGTCCCGTCCCCTCGCGCCGCCTGAAGCGCTCGTTGGGCGTGGACCTCGTCCCCTACAAGACCTGCACCTACGACTGCGTCTACTGCCAGCTGGGGCGGACGACGAACCGGACCGTCCGGCGGCGGGAGTATGTCCCGGTCCCGGCGATCCTCGCCGAGATCGAGGAGAAGCTTTCCCGGCGGCCCCTCCCCGACTACATCAGCCTGGCCGGGTCCGGCGAGCCGACGCTGAACACGGGCCTGGGCGACCTGATCGACGGGATCAAGCGGCTGACCCGGGTGCCGGTGGCCGTCCTCACCAACGGCTCACTCCTCTGGAAGCGGGAGGTGCAGGACTCCCTGATCTCCGCCGACTTGGTGCTCCCCTCCCTGGACGCCGGCGACGAGGGCCTTTTCCAGTGCGTCAACCGCCCCCACCGGAGCCTCGCCTTCGCCCGGACCGCCGAGGGGATCGCCGAATTCACCGCCCGTTTCCCGGGGAAGGTCTGGCTCGAGGTTTTTCTCCTGGCCGGGCTCACCGCCTGGGACCGGGAGGTGGAGAAGATCGCCCGCTGGGCGAAGAAGATCCGCCCGGAGCGCGTCCAGCTGAACACGGTCTCCCGCCCCCCGGCGGAGGATTTCGCCTTCGCGGTCAGCCGGGAGGAGCTGGAGAGGCTGGCGCGCCGCTTCCCCGGCCGGGCCGAGGTGATCAACGAGAACCCGAGGATCGCCGGAGGCGCCCGGAAGGCCGACGGAGCGGCCGACCGGGAGATCTTGAGCCTCCTGAACCGGCGCCCCTGCACCGTCCGGGGCGTGGCGCTTGGCCTCGGCCTGAACGCCGCCCAGGCCTCGAAAAGGCTGGAGGCGCTCTGCCGGAAGGGGCTGGTCGGGATCGTGCGCCGCGACCGCGACCTCTTCTTCGACGCGATGAGGGCGCAATGACCAAGGAGATCGTCATCGTCAGCGGCAAGGGCGGGACGGGCAAGACCAGCCTCGCCGCCGCCTTCGCCGTCCTCGCTTCCGGCCGGGCGGTCATCGCCGACTGCGACGTCGACGCGGCCGACCTCCAGCTCGTCCTCTCCCCCCGGGTCGTCGAGCGGCACTCCTTCCGGAGCGGGAACGAGGCCTCGATCCGGGCGGCGGACTGCACGGCCTGCGGGCTCTGCCAAAAGCTCTGCCGCTACGGCGCCATCGCTCCGGCCGCGGGGAAGTTCGCCGTCGCCCCCGTCTCCTGCGAGGGATGCGGAGTCTGCGTCCGCTTCTGCCCGGAGCGGGCGATCGACTTTCCCGAGCGGGAGTGCGGGGAGTGGATGGTCTCCGAGACCCGCTGCGGGCCCTTCTTCCACGCCCGCCTCCAGGCGGCGGCGGAAAACTCCGGGAAGCTCGTCACCGCCGTCCGCCGCGCCGCCCGGGAGCGCGCCGAGAAGTCCGCCGCCCCTCTCCTCCTCGTGGACGGCCCGCCCGGGATCGGCTGCCCGGTGATCGCCGCCCTGACCGGCTCTTCGCTCGCGGCGGTGGTGACCGAGCCCACCGTCTCGGGCGAGCACGACCTCGCGCGGGTGCTGGCGCTCGCCCGCCACTTCCGGGTGCCGGCCGCGGTCTGCGTGAACAAGTGGGACATCAACCCCCTCCTCTCCGAACGGATCGAGCGGGCGGCCGCGGCGGCGGGCGCTCTCCTCGCCGGGCGGGTCCGCTACGATAGCGGGGTGACCGCGGCCCAGATCCGGGGGAGGGCGGCGGTGGAGACGGGGGCCGCCTCGGCCGAGGATATCCGCCGGGTCTGGCGGCGGCTGGAGGAGGCGGCGTCTTGAGCCGGGGAACCGCCAATGGGCGCGGGGCGGCCATCCGTCCGATTCGTCGGATCCGACCGATCCGTCCGATCGGAGCGCGCGGCCGGACGGGCCCGGCTGATGAAACCGCGAATCGCGCGAATCTTCGCGAAAGAGCCGGGGCTCCATGCGCGCGGTTGGGCCCGGCGGATGGAATCGCAAATTGCACGGATTTCATGGAGGGGGCGTTTCCTGATCACTGATTACTGATCACTGATTACTGAGGATACCAATGCCATGACCAGAGAGAGAACTTCACCGGCTGACGGACGGGACTCCGGCCTCCCATCCTCCCCCGGCGGCGCCTCCGCCGCCTCCCCCCGCCGGCCCGGGGAGAGCGAGCGGGAGTTCGCGGACCGCCAAAAGCTCGAGTCGCGCCTCGGCCGCATCCGCCGCCGGATCGTCGTTCTCTCCGGCAAGGGCGGCGTCGGGAAGTCCACCGTGGCGGTCAACCTGGCCGCGGCGCTCGCCCGCGCGGGCGAGAAAACCGGCCTCCTCGACGTCGACATCCACGGCCCCAGCATCCCCACCATGCTCGGCCTGGAGGGGGCAATCCCCGCCGCCGTCGGGAAGGAGTTCGTCCCGGTGGAGGCGGAGGGGATCCGGGTCATGTCGCTCGGCTTCCTCCTGGCGAGCCCCGACGACGCCGTGATCTGGCGGGGGCCGCTCAAGATGGGCGTCATCCGCCAGTTCCTCTCCGACGTGGCCTGGGGGGAGCTCGACTTCCTCGTCGTCGACTCGCCCCCGGGGACGGGCGACGAGCCGCTCTCCCTCTGCCAGCTCCTCGGCCGGGTGGACGGGGCGGTGATCGTGACCACCCCCCAGAAGGTGGCCGCCGTGGACGTCCGCAAGTGCGTCACCTTCTGCCGCAAGCTCGCCGTCCCGGTGCTGGGCGTGGTCGAGAACATGGCCGCCTTCGCCTGCCCGAAGTGCGGGGAGATCACCCCCATCTTCAGCGCCGGGGGAGGGCGGGCGCTGGCCGAGGGGATGGGCGTCCCCTTCCTCGGCTCGATCCCGATCGACCCCCTCATCGCCGAGTCCGGCGACCGGGGCCTTCCCTTCATCCGCCACTACGCCGGAACCCCCACCGCCCGGATCATGGAGGAGATCATCCGCCCGATCCTGGCCCGGGAACCGGACAATCCAGCGGCGGCAACCCTGGGAGCGGCGCTCTGCCCTGAGCATGCCGAAGGGTCCCCGCCGCGACAACGAAACCAAAGGAGGATGCCAACCATGAGGATCGCCATCCCGATCACCGGGGGCGCGCTCTCGGCCCACTTCGGCCACTGCGAGACCTTCGCCCTGATCGACGTCGACCCGGAGGCGAAGAAGATCGTCGGGCGGACGGATCTCGAGCCGCCCCCCCACGAGCCGGGCCTTCTCCCCTCCTGGCTCAAGAAGCAGGGGGCGAACCTGATCATCGCCGGAGGCATGGGCCAACGCGCCCAGGACCTCTTCGCGGAAAACGGCATCCAGGTGCTGGTCGGCGCCCCGTCCGAGAAGCCGGGGAAGCTGGCGGCGGATTACCTCAACGGGACACTGCGCACGGGTGAGAACGTCTGCGACCACTGATCGGCCCGGATCGCCGGCCCGCTCGGCCGGAAACCGCCATGGGCACGCCCACTGCCTGATGTGCGGCGACGAGAATCCCCTGTCTCTCGGTTTGCGCTTCCGGACCGGGAAGAAGGGGACGGTTTGGACGCGGTTCCAGGCCCGGCGCCTCTTCCAGGGATACGAGGGGATCCTCCACGGCGGCGTGATCTGCGCCCTCCTGGACGCGGCGATGACCCACTGCCTTTTCCACGGCGGGGTGCGCGCGGTGACCGGGGATATGCGCGTGCGCTTCTCCCGGCCGGTCCCCTGCCGGGCCGTCCTCCATCTGCGGGCCTGGCCGCTGTCGATGCGCCCGCCCCTCTACCGGGTCGCCGCCGCGCTGCTCGAGGGCCGACGGGCCATGGCCCGGGCCGAGGCCAGGTTCATGCTCTATCCACGGGGCGAACGGCGTAGATCATGAGGATCACCATTCTCGTCGACAATGCGGGCGCGGCCGGCCTGCGCGCCGAGCACGGTCTCTCCCTCTGGATCGAGGCGCGGGGGCGGCGCATCCTGTTCGACACGGGGCAGGGGAACGCCCTTAGGGGCAACGCCCGAGGTCTTCGCGCGCCGCTCGAGAGAACAGACACGATTGTTCTCAGCCACGGCCACTACGACCACGCGGGGGGGCTGGCCGGAGTCTTGAAACTCGCGCCCGCCGCGCGGCTGATCGTCCATCCGTCCGCCCTCTTCCCGAGATTCAGCCTCCCAGCCGGGAAGCCTCCGCGTTCCATCGGCTTCCCGCCGGACGCCCTATCCGCGTGCCTGCGCGCCCGTCCCGGACAGATCATCTGGGCGACGAGGCCCGTTTTCATCGCCCGCGGAGTGGGCGTCACCGGGCCGATCGTCCGGCGGACCGCCTACGAGGACTCGGGGGGGCCGTTCTACCTCGACACCGGCGGGCGGGAGAAGGATCCCTTCGCGGACGATCAGGCGCTGTGGATCGAATCGCCCGCGGGGGTGATCGTCTGCGTGGGCTGCTGCCACGCCGGCCTGGTCAACACCCTGAACCAGGTCCGGCGGACGACCGGCGCGCGGAGGATCCGGGCGGTGATCGGGGGCTTTCACCTCGGAGCGGCGGGCCAAGACCGCTTGCGGCGGACCGCCGACGCCCTGGGGGCGCTGTCGCCGGAACTGATGGCCCCCTGCCATTGCACGGGCGAGAAAGCCGTCCGCGTCCTTCGGAAAGCCCTGGGCGAAGCGGTCGTCAGCGTGCGGGCGGGTTCGACCTTCACCTTCCGCTGACCGCGCGCGGCCGAGTGGTTGTGGGATGTGCGTTCCCTGGGAGGTGCGTCTTGCCTGTCCCGATCACGATTAAATTTGATCACAAGAGGAAATCGTTTATGGCCGCTCGGGAGCGGCGTCACCGTGGAGCGCCAGGTAGTTCGCCAGCGCGTTGTGGAGCGTAGTCGTGGCGAGCAGGCAGCAGTGCCAGTGGGAGCGGGGGAGGCGCCCCAGGTCCTTGAGCAGGGCCCGGGGAGAAATCCCGAAGGCCTCCTCCAGCGTCTTCCTCTCGGCCAGCTCCGTGATCGCCTCGCCGCAGGCGGTGGTGACGCCGCAGCCGTCGGTCTCGTAACGGGCCGCGACGATCCGGTCGTTTTTAAGGGAGAGGTAGACCGCCATCGTGTCGCCGCAGATCCCCCGGTTCCGGGCGAAGCCGTCCGGGCGATCGATCGTCCCCCGCCGCCGGGGGTGCGACCAGAGCTCGACCACGCGCGGCGAGAACTCCTTGCGGGCCTGCTCGTTGAGCGCCTCCTGGATCGCCCGGAGGACGGGATCGTCCGAAGCCGGATCCGGTTCGGTTCTCTTTTCTGGCTCGCTCATGCCTGTCCTTCCGGGGAAAGCCGCGCGCTCAGTCGGCGGGGAAGACCCTCAGGCGGGCGGGCGCCCCGCCGCCGCTGACGTCGAGTAGGTACAGCTCGCCCACCCGGGAGAGGGTATCCCGGACGAACTCCAGGTAGAGGCGCGCCCGGCCGACGGACGGGGCCCGGGAGAATTCGGCCAGGGTTTTCAGGAAGCGCTCGCTCTCCCCCTGGGCGGCCTTCACCACCCGGTCGCGATGGCTCTCCGCCTCCTTGGTCATCCGCTCGGCCTCGCCCCTCCCCCGCGGGATGACCTCGTTCCGGTAGGATTCCGCCTGGCTGATCATCCCCTTTTTCTCGACCTGGGCGTTGATGACGTCGGTGAAATATTCCTGGACCACGATCGGGGGCTGGACCTCCTTGATCTCCGCGGAGGCGATGGCCAGGCCGCAGCGGGAGGCCTCCAGGAGCGCCTGCGCCCGTTCCCGGACGGCGTTCTCGATCTCCTTCTTCCCGACGGTCAGGACGTTGTCCACGGTCCGGGAGGCCATGATCCCCAGGATCGACCGGCAGACGGCCTCCCGGAGGAGGGCGTCCTTCCCGGCCGTCCCCACCAGGTAGAGGTAGGGATCGGAGACCGTGTACTGCACCACGAGCTCGATGTGGACGGCGTTGTTGTCCCCGGTGAGAACGTAGGATTCCAGGCCGGTGAGCTGGGCGAAGGGGTTGGGGGCCCCGGGGCGCGAGGGCGCGAAATCGTCGATCACGGCCCGCTTGATCTCCCGGGCCGGGAGCTTCCACAACCGCCCCAGCGGCGGCGGGAAGGAATAGTGCAGCCCCGGAGACGCCTTCTCCGGGTTGATCCGGCCCAGGAACGCGGTCACCCCCACCTGGTTCTGGCGGATGACGAAAAAGCCGGAGAGGAGGTAGAGGGCGAGGGCGGCCGCCAGGATCCGCCGGGAGAGCCGCAACCCGTATCCCGCCGCCGCTTGCAGGTCTTTCCACATGGTCGGTTACTTCTCCGGGGGCGGTTCCGCGCGATCCGCCGCCTTGGGCAGCAGGTAGCGGAAGAGGGCGGAATCGCTGGAGAGGATCAGGGTGGTCTTCTGCCCCAGGATCTTCCGGTAGGACTCCAGGGCGCCCCAGAAATCGTAGAAATCGCGCCCCTGGCCGTAGGCGCCGCCGTAGATCCGCATCGCCTCGGCGTCGCCCTCGCCCCGGATGACCTCCGCCCGCCGGTAGGCCTCGGAGGTGATCTCGGCGGACTCCCGGTCGGCCTCCGCCTTGATCTTGGCGGATTCCTCGGCGCCTTCGGCGCGGAACTTGGCCGCCTCCTTCTCCCGCTCCGCCCGCATGCGGGCGTAGACCGATTCGGTGACGATCTCGGGGTAGAGCAGCCGCCGGATGCCGACCTCCAGCACCTCCAGCCCGTAGTTCCTCCCGGCCGAGAGGTTGCATTCCTCCCGGAGGCGCGTCTCGATCTCGGGGAGCTTTACCTCCCCGGGATCGACGTTGATGATCTGGGCGAGGGTGTATTCGCCGAGGACGCTCCCCAGGCGGGCGTTGACCAGGTCCCCGAGCTTCTGCTCGGCGATCTCCGCCCCCTGGAGGGCCTGGAAGAACTCCAGGGGCTCGCTGATCCTCCAGTTGATGTAGCAGGTGACGACGATCGGGTTCTTGTCCCGGAGGAGAAGCTGGAGCGGGCGGCTCTTGAAGGTCTGCAAGCGCCGGTCCAGGCGGTTGACCCGGTCCAGGGGCGCGGGGAGCTTGAGATGAAGACCGGCCCGGTCGGCGACCCGGACGGGCTTGCCGAAGCGGGTGACGATGACCACGTCCGCCTCGTTGACCACGAACAAGCTCAGCCCCGCCGCGGCCAGCGCGGCGGCCGCGAGGGCCGGCAACGCCCATCTCGCCTTCATAGTTTATCCCTCAGGGTGCGGAAATATTCTTCTTCCGGCGTCCCTTCCTTCCAGGGGGGGGACTCCGGGAACGGTTCGCCGGCCAAACCCGACGCCCGGGCGGCCGGGGGCGGGGCGCCCGGAAGCGCGATCCGGGACCAGAGGTCCGGCGTGCCGGCGGCCGGATCGACGATGACGATCCTCCGGTCCTTTAGCCCCTCGCCCAGCGTCTGATAGAGCAGCCGGCGGGAGATGATTTCCGGGTTGCTCGCGTAGGCCTCCCGGCGGCGGAGGAATCCCTCGCTTTCTCCGGCGGCGGCGTCCCGTTTCCGGACCGAATCGGCGGCGGCCGCCGCCAGGCTCGTGGCCTCCCGCCCCCGGGCCTCGGGCAGGGACCGGTTGCGGTATCCCGCCGCCTCGTTGATCATCCGCTCCTTCTCCTGCCAGGCGGCGATCACCGTCTCGTAGGCCGTGGCGATGGAGAGGGGGGGATGGATGTCCCGGAATGATACCGAGCAGATCTCCAGCCCGGAGTCCAGTGCGTCGAGCGACCGCTGGGTCTCCCGCCGCAGCTCGTCCTCGACGGAGCGGCGGGAGGTGATGGCGATATCGTAGAACTCCCGCCGGGAGAAGATCCGGGTCAGCGTCGCGGTGGCGAGGTCGTCGAGCAGGGTTTCCGGGCTCCGGTGCCGGTAGAGGTAGGGGAAGATGTCCCGGACGCGGTAATGGACGACCACGTAGGGATAGAAGAAGTTGTTGTCCCCGGAGATGAAGGGCTCCTCCATCCCGTGGTCCACGGTCCAGAGGTAGGCCGCGCTGGCCGCCGAGGTGACGTTGCCCACCGCCCGGGAGCGGATGGAACGGGAATCGACGCGGACCGCTTTCTCCCAGGGATATTTCCAGTGCAGGCCGGGGCCGATCGGACGGCCCCAGTTGAGCGGTCTTCCCCAGCGCTCCCGCGCGGCTTCCTGGGCCGGGCCGACGGCGTAGAGACAGAGCCGAAGGAGCGCGATCAGGACGGCCAGGGCCGCCGCCAGGGCCGCCGTCCTCCGGATCCGGGCCCGCTGGGGCGGCGGCAGGCCGGCCAGTCTCGCCGCCCGCCCGATCCGATCCCGCAGCTTCCGGGCGGCCGCCCCCCGCCAGCCGTCCGCCAACGCCCGCGCCGCCTCTCCCTCCCGCCAGTCGCCCTGGCCCTTTCGCGCCTGCCGGAGGTTGACCAGGATCTCCAAGGCGCAGTGGAGCATGAGGAGGGAGACGATCAGCGCGGCCAGCCGGTCCACGTTGAGCCCGATCTGGACGATCAGGAGGGAAAACCCCGTGATCAGCGCCCCCGCCATGTCGGCCCGGGAGTGGAGGGAGTCGGAGATCAGTCCCGGCGATTTCAGTTCCCGCCCCTGTTTCAGCTCGTAGTGGCTCAGCATGAAAGATCCCAGGGCGAAGAGGAGGAAGAAGAATCCGTTGAGCGCGGGGGAGACGACGACGACGGGGGGACCGAAGACCGCTCTCTGGATCACCCCCAGGGCGGCCAAGGTTATGAAGAGGCCGATCAGGAAGGAGACGCGCTGCTCCGCCGGTGTCCGCTTCCAGAGGCGCACGACCGGAATCCCCGACGGCGCCGTCTCCTCCGGGGAGGGGGGGGCGATGAGCCGGTCCTTCAGGGAAAGGAAGACCATCAGCGAGGTGAGGATGTCGGCCAGGCTGTGCCAGGCCTCGGCCAGGACCGCCAGCGAGCCGGAGAAGCGGTAGATGGCGAACTTGAGGACGGCGAAGGCCGAGTTCAGGACGACCGCGACCAGGGCGATTTTCTGCCGGGTGTTCACATGCGGCCTTGCGCGGGGCGGGGTGACATTGTGAGCATATGCTGGTAATATCCCCCTGTCAAGGATCGCCGGGCGGGAAGCAAGAGGGGATATGCCGCAACTGGAGAAGGGCGGGAAGCATGTTTTCGGCTGGTCGGTCGTCGGAAGGGACGGCCGGGTCCGGATCCCCGCCGAGGCGCTGCGGGAATACCGCCTGCGGGCCGGAGAGCGGGTCATCCTGGTCTCGGGCAGCCGGACCTCGGGGGGGTTCGGACTGACCCGGCGGTCCTTCCTCGTCCGCTCGCCGCTGCGGCGGCTCCTCCAGGAGAACCCCCGCCTCGACCGCTACCGCCTCCGGGAAGGCGAACCGCTGCGCCACCGCTGGCGCTTCCTCTGCTGGCTTAAGATCCGCCGGGGCGGGATCGTCCGCCTCCCCCCCGCGGCGCGGGCGGCCTACGGCCTCCGGGGCGGAGACCGCCTGATGTCGGTCCGCTCCAGCGACATCGCCATCGGCTTCGCCGCGAAGGGCCCCCTGGTCGCGGTGGGGAGGAAGCACCCGGAGATCGAGGTGTTCGTCTAGGTCCGGGGAAACAAGCCATGGATACGAGAGGAAGGGAATTCCTGAAGGATGGCGTGCGGAAATCGGTCGACTTCTCCCGGACGCCGCAGGCCCGGGGGATTGAGCCGCCGCCGCCCCAGAAGCCGCCCCGGCCGGGCGAGCGGATCATCGCCCTCTCCCCGCCGGGGGCTTGGCGGACCGTTCCGAAACTCGGCCTGGAAGAGGCGATCGCGCGGCGGCGATCGCGGCGCGACTTCCTCGCTCAGCCCCTCTCGATGGAGGAACTTTCCTTCCTCCTCTGGGCGACGCAGGGGCTCCGGCCGGGCAGCCCTCCGGGGGGGAACTTCCGCACCGTCCCGTCCGCCGGCTGCCGCCACGCCCTGGAGAGCTACGTCGCGGCCTTGCGCGTCGCCGGCCTCGCCCCGGCGATCTACCGCTACCTCCCCCTCGACCACGCCCTGGTCGAAGCCGTCCGCCCCGCCGATCTCGCGGAGCGGCTGGTCCGGGCGACCTTCGGCCAGCGCTTCTGCGGGGAGGGCGCCGCGACCTTCGCCTGGACGGCCGTCCCCGCCCGGATGGAGTGGCGCTACGCCTCGGCCTCCTACAAGGTGATCGCCCTCGACGCCGGCCACGTCTGCCAGAACCTCTACCTGGCCGGAGAGAGCATCGGCACCGGGGTCTGCGCCGTCGCCGCCTACGAGCAGGACCTCATGGACGAGCTCCTGGGCGTCGATGGCGAGGAGGAGTTCACTCTCTATCTCGCCGCCGTCGGCAAGCGATGAGATCCCACGTGGAAACCTGGCTGGAGGGGGACGGGGCCGCATTCCTCCGGCGGATCGGCCTGAAGCCGGGCGACCGGGTCCTGGACTTCGGCTGCGGCCGCGGCCACTACTCCATCCCGGCAGCGCAGGTGGTGGGAACGGCGGGGCGGGTGCTGGCCATGGACAAGGAGGGAAAGGCCCTGGAAGGGCTGAAGCAGTGGGCGGAAAAGTTCGGGCTGACCAACCTCGAACCCCGGCTGACCGCCGGTGCGCTCGCCGTCGATTCCCCCGACGGGTCCTTCGACGCGATCCTGGCCTACGACGTCATCCACTACCCGGAGCGGCGGGAGCCGCTCTTCGCGGAATTCCACCGGGTCCTGAAGGGGGGAGGCTTCCTCTCCGTCTATCCCAAGCACCGCCGGGGGGACCACCCCCTCCCCCCGATGGCTTGCCTGTCCCTGGATGAGATCGTCGCGGAGGTCGCCGGGGCCGGCTTTTCCCCGCGCCGGAGATTCTACGAGCGCCTCCTCCACGATGAGAGCTACAATCAGGGGGTGGTGATTAACTTCGCTTGGAGGACGCGACGATGCCGGTGATGGAGATCACCTTCGTCCCGGGCGTCCGGCGGGTGGTCACCTCGATCCGGATCGACGATCGTCGGGACAAGCTCCTGACCATGCAGGGCAAGCTGGCCTCGGTCCGCCGGAGACTCCAGCCCAAATAGAGGGGGCTCTTCCCGCTCAGCGCTGGATCGGGTTCCCTTTCTCGTCCCAGTCCTGGCGGCTCACCTCCACTCCGTCGCGGTTTTCGATCTCCTCCGCCAGCTGTCCGTTCTCGTACCAGCTCCTCCAGGTGCCGACCGGAACGCCGTACCGATAGCCGTGCTCCGACTTCTTCTGGCCGTTCTCGTACCAGGACGTCTGCATCCCGTCCTGCACCCCGTCCCGATACCAGATCTCCGCCTTCTTCTGCCCGCTCGGGTAGCGCCGGACGACCGCGCCCGTGAACGGGGTCTTCGAGCCGGCCTCGTACTTGGTCTCCTTCACCTCGAACAGTGTGCTTCCGTCCACCACCCTCCCCTCGCCCGCCTCCGCCGGGACCGTCGTCTCGTTCCGGGCGCACCCCGCCCCGGCCAACGCCGCCGCCAGCACGACCAGCGCCCAGGTGGTCCTCACGCTCTCCCTCCTTACAAGTTCTTCTTGGAGAAGAACCAGTCCGTGCACTCGATCCCCTTCTCCCTCACCCGCTCCTCGGCCCCCTTCTGGGTCCGCGGCGGGGGCACGATCACCCGGTCGCCGGGGCGCCAGTTGGCCGGGGTGGCCACGCCGTGCTTGTCGGTGGTCTGGAGCGCCTGGATCAGGCGCAGGATCTCGTCCATGTTCCGCCCGGTGGAGAGCGGATAGTAGATGATGGCCCGGATCGTCTGCTCGAGGTCGATCACGAAGACGCAGCGGGAGGTCTCCGTCTTGCTGTCCCCCGGCATGATCATCCCGTAGAGCGACGCCACATTCTTGTCCAGGTCGGCGATGATCGGGAAGGTGAGCTTTCGGCCGAACTTCTCCTCGACCGTCCTCGCCCAGGCGATGTGCGAGTAGACGCTGTCGATGGAGAGCCCCAAAAGCTCGCAGTTGAGCTCGCGGAGCTTCCCGTGGATCTCGGCGAAGGCGATGAACTCCGTCGTGCAGACCGGCGTGAAGTCGGCCGGGTGGGAGAACATGATCAGCCACTTGCCCTTGAAGTCGGAGAGCTTCAGGGGCCCGAAGGTGGTGACCGCCTCGAACTGGGGGGCGGGGTCACCGATCCGGGGAAAGGTCGGGCACGGGGCCTCAGCGGTTGTTTTTTCTTCCATGTGTATGCCTCCTTGGGCTCTTAAACCCGTTAAGCGCGTTTGCGCATCTTCTTCTTAGTTTAATCCGTCTTCCCGGCCCCGTCAAACCCCCAGCGGCGAGCCGAAAGTAGGACGCTTCTGCAATTAAACCCCGTCCCTCCTCCCTTTTCATTGGACAGCATGATAGGGAAGCGCTAAAAAGAGGCGACGAGGCGATGGGAGAAATAACGTCGTGGAAGACATGGACTTCAGGATTCAAGCCGCTCTGGTGACGGCGGCGGCGGTCGTCATCACCGCGGTGACGAGCCAGGCGATCAAGATCTTTTCCGACCTCCACGACCGCCGGCGCCGCCATCGAATAAGCCTGATGAACCTCCGCAACGAGCTCGTCGTCAACCTCTCCCTGGCCCGGGCGATGACCGTCTGCAGCCGCACCTTCGGGATGCGCTTCATCGACTCCGTCTGGACGACGGGGGACACCTCGGTCATCTACCTCGGCCGCCAGCCCGCGGAGAGGATCCTCGCCGCCTACACGAAGATGCAGCTCTTCAATTGCCTGAACGAGCGCTACCAGCTGATCGCCCGGTCCCCGGAGTATGGACCCAGCCGCGGTCAGCGCCTGGTGGACGAGCAGAAGGAGCAGGCCGACCTCGCCGCCGAAATCGAACGGCTCCTCGCCGAACTCGTTCCGGCGATCCGGATCTGAGCCTAGGGGCAGCGGGGAGGCCACCCATCCGTGAAAGCCGAGATCATCGCGATCGGTGACGAACTCCTCTCCGGGGAAACCGAGGACAGCAACTCTTCCCTCATCTCCCGCGCCCTCGCCGGGGCGGGGATCGACGTCGTCCGCCGCCGGACGGTCGCCGACCGGAAGGACGAGATCGTCGCCGCCCTGCGCGAGGCGGCGGCGCGGGTCCGCCTGGTCATCGCCACCGGGGGGCTCGGGCCCACCCCGGCCGACCTCACCCGCCAAGCCCTGGCCGAAGCCGCCGGACGGCCGCTCGTCCGCGACCCGCGGGCGGAGGCGAACCTCCGCGCCTTCTTCTCCCGCCGCGGCTGGTCGCCGTCCGGAAGCAACTTCCGCCAGTGCGAGGCTCCGGCGGGCGCCGAGCTGATCGAGAACTCCTGCGGGACGGCGCCGGGGATCTTCCTGGAATGGTCCGGCGCGCTCCTCTTCGCCCTCCCCGGCCCCCCCGCCGAGATGCGCGAGATGCTCCTCCGCTCGGTCCTCCCCCGCCTGCGGGAGGAGGCGCGGGAGTCGGGGGGAGGGACAAGGGAAGCCCGGACGCTCCGCCTCATCGGGATCGGCGAATCGAACGCGGCCGAGGCGCTCCGCGGCCTCATCGACCCCGCCGGCGAACCCGCGCTCGCCATCTACGCCTCCCCGGGGGAGGTGCGCCTGCGCCTCTCCGCGAAGGGCGCGGGCGCGGCGGCCCGGCTCGGCGCGCTCGAGAGCGAAGTCCGCCGGCGACTGGGAGAGCGCATCTACGGCGAAGACGACGACACCCTGGAGTCGGTGGCGGGAAAGCTTCTCCGGGAGAGGAAGGCCACCCTCGCCCTGGCGGAGTCCTGCACCGGGGGCTTGATCGCCGACCGGATCACCGACGTCCCGGGCGCTTCGGACTACTTCGCCGCCGGCTTCGTCGCCTACGCCAACGCGGCGAAGGTCCGTCTCCTCGGAGTCGATGAGGCGATCATCCCAGCGCACGGGGCGGTGAGCGAGGAGTGCGCCCGGGCGATGGCGGAAGGCGCGCGGGCGCGGGCGGGGACGGACCTCGCCCTGGCCGTGACGGGGATCGCCGGTCCGGGAGGAGGGAGCCCGGAGAAGCCGGTCGGCCTGGTCTATATCGCCCTGGCCGACGATTCCGGGACGTCGGTGGAAAAACACCTCTGTCCCGGGACACGGCTCCAGTTCAAGCGGCGCGTCTCCACCCTCGCCCTCGACCTCCTGCGCCGGAGACTGATGAGCAAAGAGCGGAAGGCCTAGAGCAGAGAACCGGAGCCAGCGACAAGCGCAGCGATACTGCAAGCCTTTCCGAAGGAAAGGCGGTCCTACAAGCGAAGCGATCCCACAAGCCTTTCCGATCCGCCAGCGGATCGGAAAGGCGATACCGCAAGTCCCTTGCCCGCGGAAGCGGGCGAGGGACGATCCCGCATCTCCATGATCTTCATCACTCCCAGCCTCTCCCTCCCCGAGCGGGAGATCTCCTTCTCCTTCGTCCGCTCCCCCGGGCCCGGCGGACAGAACGTGAACAAGGTCGCCACCGCCGTCCTCCTCCGCTTCGACCTCGCCGCCTCCTCGCTCCCCGCCCCGGTCAAGGATCGCCTGGCCAGACTCGCCGGATCGCGGGTCAACCGGGAAGGGATCCTGCTTGTCCGGGCCAGCCGATTCCGGACCCAGGGTGAGAACCGCCGCGACGCCGTCGAGCGTTTCGCCGCCCTCGTCCGGCGAGCGCTCGAACCCCCGCGCGCCCGCCGGAAGACCCGTCCCCGGGCCGGGGCGCGGGAGAAGCGCCTGGAGGGCAAGCGCCTCCGCTCCCGGAAAAAGATCTGCCGGCGGCGGCCGACGGCGTGGGATAATTGAAGCCGGAACGCGGGGAATATCTGATGCCGGCCGCCCAGCTGAACCGAGAGCGCATCACCCGGATCGCCCGCCTCCTCCAGGGGGTCCCCGACCTCCCAGTCTTGGACTACGCGGGCAACCTCTTCCCGCCGCCCGGCGCCTCCGGCGCGCTCGAATATTTTTTCGGGATCGTCCTCCACCAGTTCGGCTTCTGGACGGACGACGGGCGGCGCTACGCCGCTCCCATGCTCGCCCAGATCGAGGGGCGAACCCTGAAGGGCTCGGACTTCGTCTGGAAGGCGGGAGCGCGGGCCGCGGAGCGCGAACCGGACTTCTTCGATCCCGCCTTCCAGGCCGTCATCTCTCCCCGCACCTTCGCCGCCGCCTTCGCCGAGGACGCCGGCACCTGCCCCCTCCCCATGTTCGACGCCCATGTCGCCCTCTCCCGGTCCTACGGCCGGGACCTCCTCGCCCAGGGGCTTTCCCCCCGGGGGATCGTCGAATCCGTGAACGCCGAGGACCGCCCCCTCAACGCGCTCCTCAAAGTCCTCTCGGGCGTCGGCGGGTATCGCGAGGACCCCCTCCGGAAAAAGGCCCTCCTCCTCGCTCTTGCGCTCGAGCGGAGGCCCGAGCGTTTCCTCCGGGTCAAGGACCCTCTGAGCTGGGCGCCGGTCGTCGACTACCATAACATCCGGACGGCGCTGCGCACGGGCATGGTGGAGCCGGTCGGGGAGCCCCTCCGGGGCAAGCTCCGGCGGCGGGAGTTCGTGACCGAGGAGGAGGAGCGGGCGGTGCGAGCGGCGACCTTCGACGCCATCGCAGGCCTGATCGAGGGCTCGGGCGCGGGCGTGGCCAAGATCGACGCTCTCTTCTTCGGGGCGCGCCGGACCTGCCCGGAGATGACGGCGCCGGACTGCCCGCGCTGCCCGCTCGAGAAGGCCTGCGCGAAACGGATCGAACTCTTCCAGCCCGTCTTCCGGACCACGTTCTACTGAAACATTCTTGCCACTAAGACACCAAGTCACGAAGAACTGACATAATGTCTTTCTTCGTGCTTCCTTTGTGCCTTGGCGCCTTTGTGGCATAATCCCCCGTCGGGCCATGATCATCTACGGACGCAACGTCATCCGGGAAGCCATTCAGGCCGGAGTCCGCCTTTCCCGCGCTTACCTCGCCGTCGGCGAGGGAGCCGCGGCGGAGCTCAAGCGCCTGGAAGAGGAGCTCGCCCGCCGGGGAGTCCCGGTCGAGAAGCTCTCCCGCGACCGACTGGAGGCCGTCGCCCACTCCCGCGAGCACCAGGGGATCGCGGCCAAGATGGCGGATTTCGCCTACGCCGACGTCGGCGCCGTCCTGGACAGCCTCTCCCGACCCCCCTTCGTCGTCCTCCTCGACCGGATTCAGGACCCCCACAACCTGGGGGCGATCATCCGCACCGCCTACGGGGCGGGGGCGGACCTGATCGTCATCCCCGCCCACGACGCCTGCCTGGTCACTCCCGCCGTCCTCAAGACCTCGGCGGGCTACGCCTTCCGGATGCCGATCGCCGTGGAAACCAACCTCTCCCGGACCGTCGCGCTCCTGAAAGAGCGCGGGATCTGGGTCTACGGCGCGGTCATGGGCGGCGAGTCCTGTTTCCGGGTCGACTTCTCCGGGCCGGCGGCGCTCGTTTTCGGGAACGAGGGGGACGGGATCCGGAAGATGCTCCTCGAAAAGTGCGACTTCCGTGTCTCCATCCCGATGGCGCGGGAGATGGACTCGCTCAACGTCTCCGTCTCCGCCGCCGTGATCGCCTTCCGGGTGCTGGAGTCGCGGGCCAGCGCGCGGGTCTAAAGACCCGCGCCTACGGAAAACGGGGAGGGCAACACCGAGTGCCCGTAGCCGCGGACCTTTGATTGACCACAACCCCATCCCAAGGTAATCATCCCGACGAAAGTCGGGACAGGACCGCGGGCGGGGCAAGGACGCCATGAAATCCTACACCGAACTCGTCCGCTCCACCTGCCGCCAAGCGGCGGAGGCGGCCGTCCACGTCCGCATCCGCCCGGAGAGGATCGCCGCCTACGGCCGCTCCCTCCTCGCGGTCCGCCCCCCTCCCCCCGGCCTCGACCCCGCCCGCCACTACCTCGGCCACGACGAGGACACCGTCGCCTTCATCCTCACACTCGACTCGATCAACTTCGGATCGGGCTACTTCCCCCGCCTGAAGAAGCGGCCGGGCTGCTCGGGCTACTTCACCGTCGCCTCCGCCCTGACCGACCGCTTCCGCGAGCGGGGGCCGCTCTCCGCCGAGGAGCTGAGCCAGATCACCCCCCGCGACTGCGCCGGCATCTTCGGCCAGGACCTCTCCGACGGCGCCGTCGCCGAGCTGATGTCCCTCTTCGCCGGCGCCCTCAACGACCTCGGCCGCCTCCTCAACCGGAAATACGCCGGGAGCTTCCTCGGACTGGCCGGGGCGGCCCGGGGGTCGGTCGAGAGGATGATCGGACTCCTCAACGGGATGGAGGCCTTCGCCGACAGGGAGACCTATCGCGGGGGGCTCATCGTCCACTTCTACAAGCGGGCCCAGATCGCCTGCGCCGACCTCGCCCTGGCCTTCGACCGGCAGGGGCCGGGGCGCTTCGACGACCTCGAGCGCCTCACCATCTTCGCCGACAACCTCGTCCCCCACGTCCTGCGGGTGGACGGCGTCCTCGAGTACGACCAGGATCTCCTCGACCGGATCGAGAAAGGAGTCCTGATCCCGAAGGGCTCCGAGGAGGAGATCGAGCTTCGGGCCTCGGCCGTCCACGCCGTCGAGCTGATCGCGGAGAGCCTGAAGGGCTCGGAACGCCCGCTTGCTCCGATGGAGCTCGACTTCGTCCTCTGGAACCGCGGCCAGGAGCCGTCCTACAAGGCCCGCCCCCGCCACCGGACGAGGACCGTGTTCTACTGAGCCGAAGCTCATCGCGACGAATAAAAAGTGATCAGTAATCAGTCACTGATAACTGATTACTGATCACTGATTACTGTATGCTGCTTCCATGAACCTTTCCGCCCTTCCCGAAATCCTCAAGGACGAGCCTCCCTACCGGGAGAAGCAGGTCCGCCACGCCCTCTTTTCCCAGCTGATCGGGTCCTGGGACGAGGCGACGAACCTCTCCAAGGAGCTGCGGGAGAAGCTGAAAGCCGCCGTCCCGGTCGATCTCCCGGCCGAGATCGTCCGCTCCGCCGACGGAAAAACCCTGAAGGCGGCACTGCGCCTCATCGACGGGGAGACGGTGGAGACCGTCCTCATCCGCCACCGGGACGGGCGCAACACGGTCTGCGTCTCCTCCCAGGCGGGCTGCCCGCTCAAGTGCTCCTTCTGCCTCACCGGACGGGCGGGCTGGCGGCGCAACCTCCAGGCGGAGGAGATCGTCGACCAGGTTGTCCTCTTCGCGCGCCTCCTGAAACGGGAGGGGGAGCGGGTCTCCAATGTGGTCATGATGGGGATGGGGGAGCCCTTCATCAACTACGCCCAGGCCCTCGCCGCGGTCCGGATGCTCAACCGGCCGGACATGCTCGGGATCGGGGCCCGCAAGATCTCCATCTCGACCGTCGGGATTGTCGAGGGGATCGAGAAGCTCGCCCGGGAGCCCCTCCAGGTCAACCTCGCCCTCTCCCTCCACGCCCCGGACGACGCGCGCCGGGAGAAGCTCATCCCGGTCAACCGGAAATACCCGATCGCCCGGGTCCTGGCGGCCGTCTCCGACTACATCGAGAAGACCCGCCGGCGGGTGATGATCGAGTACCTCCTGCTCAAGGACTTCAACGACTCCGAGGAGGACGCGCGGAAGCTCGCCGCCCTGCTCAAGAAGTCCCTGAAGCGCCTTTTCTTCGTCAACCTGATCGCCTGCAACCCCGGCGGTCCGGGGGAGGCCTCTCCTCCCGAGCGGATCAAGCGCTTCCAGGCCGTCCTCGAGGGCGAGCGGATCGAGGCGGTCGAGCGCTTCCGCTTCGGCGACGAGATCGCCGGGGCCTGCGGCCAGCTGGCGGGCAGACCCGGAGATCCAACCGCGAATCTCCGTGAATAGGCCTGGCCGGGAAGATGATGTCCATGGATTGCCACGCTTGCGCGCCATCGCGCTTCAGCGCGCAGGCACAAATTTGCATGAATGGTCTGATCACTTCTTTCCCCGTTGCCGATCGCTCTCTTCGTGTGGGAGCCCCGATCAAATCTTCGATTCGATCGGGGCGATGACGAGCCGGATCGGGGCGAGACGCCCCTCCCACACCCCGCATAACTGAGGCCTTACGTCCGGTTGATTTTTCCGGCTGTTTCCCGCTATTATAGACCTAGCATTAACCCGGAGGATGACCCATGAAACTAGCCGCCCCGGCTGTATGCTTAGCCTTCGTCCTGGTGATCGCGACCCCCCCGGTTTCCGCCCAGACCACGTGGTCGCTGGATACCGACGTCGGGTCCACCAACCTCTACGGCGTCAGCGTCCTGGACGCCTCCCATGCCTGGGCGGTCGGCGGGGTCGGCGCCGGCGGGCCGGGAAACATCTATAGATACGACGGTGCCACCTGGTCGTTCGAGACAACCATCGACACTCGCCATAGCGCGGTCTGGGCGGTCTCCCCGAACGATGTCTGGGTGGCCTCCCACAACGGAGCGGTCTATCACTACGACGGCACCTGGAAACAGGACACCGACTTGGGCATCGCCTTCAACTCGAGCATCCGGGGCGATTCTATGGGATCGACGATCAATGTGGGGACCAGCAACGGCACGGTTTATCAAAAAGCGGGGAACTGGGCCGTCCAAACCCAGCTCGAAGCTGGTCTGATGGTGAACGGCTTCGACATCAAGACCGGATCGGGGTTCTGGATGGTGGCCGACTCCTACGGAAGCCACGGTGTCATCTTCCGCAACCTGGGGGGCTGGACGGTCCAGACCGACATCGCGGGGATCGACCTTTACGACCTCTACGTCGTCTTCGAGGATTTCTATTACGGATATGTGGCGGCGGGAAAGCTTTCCCCCGCTACCGGCTACATCCTTTTCTGGAATGGAGTGAGGTGGACCACGCAGACGACCGTGCCCGACGCCATCATCCGCTGCGTCTGGGGGGCCGACTCCCGCCACGTCTGGGCCGGCGACAACGGGGGAAGGATCTATTTCGGCGACGGCGACACCTGGACACTGCAGACGAAGACCTCCTCCTCCATGATCAATGACATCTGGGGGACGAACTCCGGACTGGTCTGGGCGGTGGGCAACGACGGCCAGATCTACCGGGGGTTGACCCCCCAGCGGTGCAACTACCACACCGATTTCGACGGCGACGGGACGAGCGAGATCGCCCTTTACCGGCAGAGCGAAGGGCTCTGGGCGATCCGGGACCTCACCCGGGCCTACTTCGGCTCCTCGGTCGACACCGCCGTCCCCGCCGACTACGACGGCGACGGCGCCTGCGAGATCGCTACCCAGCGGGGCTCCTCCGGCCTCTGGGCGGTGCGCGACCTCACCCGCGTCTACCTTGGCATTCTCCTCGACCAACCCCTCCCCGGCGACTACGACGGCGACGGGTCGGCCGACTGCTGCGTCTTCCGCCCGGAAACCGGCCTCTGGTCGATCCGAAACGTCACCCGCTTCTACTTCGGCGGCTCGGGCGATCGTCCGGCCATCGGCTACTACGACGGGGACAACCTCCTCGACGCCGCTGTCTTTAAAGCGGGCGAGGGGCTCTGGGCGGTCCGGGGGATCACCCGCTTCTACCTCGGCTCCTCCGCCGACAACCCCGTCCCGGGCGACTATACGGGCAACTCCGCCTGGGAGGGGGCGATTTTCCGCCCGGCCGACAAGCTCTGGTCGGTCCGGGACCTCACCCGGCTCTACTTCGGCTCCGGCAACGTCTCCTCCCGCCCCGGCGATTACGACGGCAACGGCCGCGACGACATCGCCGTCTACCGCTTCCTCGACGGCCAGTGGGCGGTCCGCGACCTGACCCGGGTCTACTTCGGCTCCTCCCTGGACCTCCCGGTGACAAGGTAGCGGCCGAGACGACGGGCGGTAGGCCGTTTCCCCGCCTCCGCCCTGCGGGCTACGGCGGACGGGTGTGAACCGGCGCCCCAGGACGCCCGATCGCACTTGTCCGCCAGAGCCCGAAGGGCGACGGCGGAGATCGGGCCTAGAGGCGGCTGTCCCGCGAAACCCGATGAACTGCATCCGGATCGCGATCGCCCTGGCTCCCCTGATCCCCTCGTTCGTTTCCGCCTCCCCCCTCAAGCCGGACGAGGAGATCGTCTTCTTCCCCACCGCGGCCGCCCTTTCGACCGACGGGACGCGCTGGATCGTCCCCGTCCACGGATGGGTTTTCGAGCGGGAATCCGGCTCCCCGACGCGGAACGCCCTGATCGCCGCCCTGCGGATTAGCCTCGGTCTCGAGGCGGAAGACCCCGGCGACGATCTCTTCCGGGCCCGGGCGGGGATGTTCGTCGTCGACAACGAGAGCGGCAAGGAGATAACCGTTCGCCTGAACGATCGGATCCTCCCCTGCCCCCCCTCCGGAGATGACGGCCATTTCCGGGGCGAGTTCGGCATCCCGCGGGAAAAGGGCCGGCCGGGCGAATGGGTCTTCTTCACCGCCTGTCTCCCCGCCGCCGACGGCCGGACCTACGCGGGCCGAGCGCTGCTCGTCCCGGACGGCGCGCCGATGGTGATCTCCGACATCGACGACACGGTCAAGGTGACCGAGGGCTGGAGAAAGGATGCGCGGATCGCCAACACCTTCGCCCGCCCGTTCGAGGCCGTGGCCGGGATGGCGGAGGTTTATCGGGAGTGGGCGGCCAAGGGAGCGGTCTTCCACTACGTCTCGGGATCGCCCTGGCAGCTCTACCCCTCGTTCGCGGAGGGTTTCGCTCGCGTCGGCCTCCCCCCCGGCGCTTTCCACCTGCGCCCCTTCCGCCTGGCCGACGGGACCGGACTCGCCTTCTTCTCCTCCCCCCGGGAGTACAAGCTAAAGACCGTCTCGGCGATCGTCGAGCGCTTCCCGCGGTCCGTCTTCGTCCTGGTCGGCGATTCCGGGGAGCAGGACCCCGAGGTATACGGCGAGATCGGGCGGAGGTACCCCGAGCGGGTCGGCGCGATCTTCATCCGCGACGTGAGCGTGGGCGAGTCCCAGGCCGGGCGCTTCGAGAAGGCCTTCCGCGGCCTTCCTCCCTCCCACTGGCATGTCTTCAAGTCGGCCGACGACCTGCGCCGCCTGCCCGGGTTCGGAGTGGTATATTAAAGGCGATGATCTCGCCTGCCCTCCTCGGCCGCCGGCTCGCGCCCGTTTTCCTCCTCCTCGCCGCCCGCGCCGCCCAGGGCGGCGCGGTTTTTGAGACCTCGCTCGCCAAGGTTAAGCCGGACTCTCCCCATGAAGGCCCGGCGACGATCGAGATCGCCGCCGCCCGGAACGAATACGAGTCCTTTGCGATCATCCTTAACGGCCCCCTCTCCGGCGTCACGGTCGAGTTCTCCTCGCTCACCGGCCCCCAGGGAACCATCCCGGCCTCGTGCCTCCTCGGCTTCCGCGCCGCTTACCTCAAGATCGCGACCGCCTCCAACTACGAGGGGGATACCGGCCTCTTCCCCGACGCGCTCATCCCCGGGGTTGACCCCTACGCCGGAGAGGAACGAAACGCCTTCCCCGTGGACGTCCCTCCGGGGGAGAACCGAACCGTCTGGGTCGATCTCTTTGTCCCCCCCGGAACGCCCGCCGGGCGCTACGCCGGAACCGTCCGCGTCCGCTCCTCCTCCTCGCCCGACCAGTTCCTCCCCTACTCCCTGACCGTCTGGAACTTCGACCTCCCCTCCACCTCGTCCCTCCCCATTGCCTTCGGCTACGAGGCCTGGTCGGTCCTGCGGGGGCACTACGGCGAGGACGGCATGGACAACCACTACGACCAGATCGTTCCCCTCGCCCAGCGCTACGCCGACTGCGGCCTGATGCACCGCGTCACCCTCTCCTCCTGCCTGCGGGAGGAATGGGATCTCTACGACGATCCCATCCCCTGGGAAGCCCTGGACGCCCGCTGGGGAAGCTTCTTCGACGGGCGCGACCTTCCCTTCGGCCTGAAAAACGCGCGCCTCACTTCCCTGGAAATTCCGGAGATCGGCGATACGCCGGAGGGCAAGATCGCCTTCTGGGAGAAGTTCTGCGAACACTACCGCGCCCAGGGCTGGTTCGACCTCCTCTTCGATTACACCTTCGACGAGCCCTCCGAGGCGGCCGACTACCAGGCGATCCGCGACCGCGTCGCCCTCCTCCGCGAGGCCGACCCCGGTCTCCGCTCATTGGTCACCGCCGACATCCAGGAAGCCTCGCAGTTCGACGCCCAGACCGTCATCGACATCTGGGTCCCGATCATCAACGTCATGGACGGCAAGCCCTACCCCGCCTGCTGGGACCCCCAATCGGAATACGCGGGGAGCCAGCGGACGCTCTACGATCCCCTCCTCGCCGCCGGGGCGGAGCTCTGGTGGTATCAGTCCTGCATGAGCCACGGCTGCGACGGGGCCGACCCGGACGACGCCTGCGAGTCGGAGTATCCCTCCTACATGGTGGACCATTCTTCGGTGAAGAACCGGGTCATGTCCTGGATGAGCTACTACTACGACGTCCGGGGCGAGCTCTACTTCGACGTCAACTACTGCGACGCCGAGGGTGAAGCCTGGGTGAGCACCTACTATTTCGGGGGAAATGGCGACGGGACCTTGATCTACCCCGGTCGGCCCGACGTGATCGGGGGGACCACGCACATCCCCATCGAGTCCATCCGGATGAAGCAGATCCGGGACGGGATGGAGGACTACGAGTATTTTCGGCTTCTGGAGAACCTGGCGGGGCGGGATACGGTCCTGGCCATTCTGTCCAGAGCGGTCACCAACGCTTATACCTATTCTGGCGACGGAGCGGTCTACCGGGAGATCCGGCGCGGGATCGGCGAGAGGCTCTCCCGCGCGGGGGCGCCCCGGGTCATGGCCGGCAGCGATTTCGACGGTGACGGCACGAGCGAGATCGCCGTCTTCCGCCCCGCTAGCGGCCTCTGGGCGGTCCGGGGGATCACCCGTCTCTCCTTCGGCGCTCCGGGCTCTCTCCCCGTCAACGGAGACCACGACGGAGACGGGACCGACGATATCGCGGTCTTCTCCCCCTCCTCCGGACTCTGGGCGGTCCGCGCCGTTACACGCTTCTTCTACGGAAACTCCTCCGATTCCCCCGTCCCGTCCGATCTCGACGGCGACGGGACGGCCGACTCCGCCGTCTTCCGGGAAGCAACCGGCCTCTGGGCGATCAGGGGATCCTCCCGCTTCTATCTGGGGACGGCCGGAGATTTCCCCATCGCCAGCGATAGCCGGGGCGACAGGACGGCTGACGTCGGAATCTTCCGTCCGGGGCTCGGCCTCTGGACGATCCGAGGCGCCACTCGTTTCTATCTCGGCGGATCGTCGGATCTCCCCGTCTATCTCGACCACGACGGGGACGGGACGGAGTCGGCGGGGATCTTCCGTCCCGCCTCGGGTCTCTGGACGATCCGGGGACTGACGCGCTTCTTCTTCGGATCCGCCGGTGACATCCCCTGTCCGGCCGATCCCGACGGCAACGGGAGTGGCGAACCCATCGTTTTCCGGGGAGGCCAGGGCCTGTGGGCGGCGAGGGGGCTCACCCGCCTCTTCTTCGGCTCGGCCGCCGACATTCCCGTGGCCAAATAGTGAATGGCGACTAGTGACTGGTAGCTAGCAAATATTCGCCGGCCAGCGATTATTGGTCCATACTGTCCATAAAGTCCATATTGTCCATAACTGTCCTATCGTCCATCCAGCCCATGCCAGCTCCCACCTCCCATCGCCTCTCCCAGGCCATCGCCGCCGCCGCCCGCGGACAGACCTTCGCCCTGATGGAGGTCTGCGGGACCCACACCGTCTCCATCTTCCGCTCCGGGCTCCGCTCCCTCCTCCCCGAGACCATCCGCCTCGTCTCCGGACCGGGCTGCCCGGTCTGTGTCACGCCGGTCGAGTACCTCGACCGCCTGATCGCCCTCGCCCGCCGGCCCAAGACCGTCATCGCCACGTTCGGCGACCTGATGAGGGTGCCCGGTTCGAGATCGTCGCTGGCGAAGGAGAGAGCGCGCGGCGCGGACGTCCGTCTCGTCTATTCCCCCTTGGACAGCGTACGGATCGCCGCCGCCGAGAGGGGGAAGCGCGTGGTCCTCGCCGCCGTCGGCTTCGAGACCACCATGCCCGCGGTGGCCGCCGCCGTCCTGGAGGCGGAAAAGCTTGGGCTCGACAACTATTTCATCCTCCCCGGCGGGAGGATGATCGCGCCCGCGATGGAGTCCCTGCTGGCCCGAACCGGGGAGGATCGTTCGGCCGGTCATTGCCAGGACCCCGAGCGGAGCGAGGGGGACGAAGCAATCTCTCCCTCTCGCCGCTCTGTCATTGCGAGGACCCCCGAGCGGAGCGAGGGGGACGAAGCAATCTCTCCCTCACGCCGACGGAGAGATCGCTTCGCTTCGCTCTCCCTGACCACCCGGGCCGTCGAAAAGCCCCTCCGCGGCATCGACGGATTCATCTGCCCCGGCCACGTCTCCGTCGTCACCGGGATGGAACCCTACGAGCGGATCGCCCGGAGGTATAAGGTCCCCTGCGCCGTCGCCGGATTCGAAGCGGAGGACATCCTCCTGGCGGTCCTGACGTTGGTGAGGATGATCCGGGAGGGGAAGGCCGGGGCGGCCAACCTCTACACCCGGGCCGTGCGAACGGAGGGGAATCGAAGGGCGCAGGACCTCCTGCGCCGGGTTTTCCGCGCCGGAGACGCCCCCTGGCGGGGCCTGGGGACGATCCCGGGGAGCGGCTTCGCCCTGAAAAATGAGTTCCGCCGCTTCGATGCCCGGACGGCGATCCCGCTCCGCCTCCCGCCGGCGCGCGAGGACCCCCGCTGCCGCTGTGGCGAGGTCCTCACCGGCCGGATCGTCCCCCCCGCCTGCCCCGCCTTCGCCCGCCGCTGCACCCCCGACCGCCCCCTCGGCCCCTGCATGGTCTCGAGCGAGGGGGCCTGCGCCGCCTGGTTCTCTTTGTCGCGGTGCGATCCGTAGGCGCGGACATTTATGTCCGCGCGCCCTGCCGTGGAGTGTGAAGCGAAAGCTTCACGCCGATTTGGAGTGCGGCGACACGTCGCCGCTTTCGCCATCGGGGCAGGAATGCCCCTCCCACAAGCACGCTATCGATCGCCCCCCCGATTATTCCGTGAAGAGGGCGACTCGAATACTTCAGCCAACGGCTTTCAGCCTGCCCAACGCCGACAGCAATCCGTCCAGGATGGTCAGCGGATGAGGAGGACAGCCGGGTATGAAGAGGTCGACCGGGAGGAGCCCGGAGAGGCCGCCGTGCGCTTCGGGATGGCCGGCGTAGATGCCGCCGGAGATCGCGCAGGCGCCGACGGCAATGACGATCTTCGGGGAAGGGACGGCCGCGTAGGTCTTGAGGAGCGCGAGCCGCATGTTTTCCGTCACCGGCCCGGTGACGAGGATACCGTCGGCGTGGCGGGGCGAGGCGACGAACTGGATGCCGAAGCGGCCGATGTCCCAGGCCAGCGTGCCGAGGACGTTGGTGTCGGCCTCGCAGGCGTTGCAGCCGCCGGCCGAAACCTGGCGGAGTTTCAGCGAACGCGAGAAGCACTTCCTCCGGTCTTCCCGGAGAAGCGGAGGAACCCGCTCACTCCCCGGAACGACGACGAGATCCTCCCGCCGGGCCGCGGCGAGGCGGTGGTCGCGGCTGAACAAGACCGCGCCCGAAGGGCAGGCGGCGCGGCAGGCCCCGCAAAAGATGCATAAGCCCATGTCCAGTCGCAGCGGAGTGGAATCGCGAGGCGGCTGGATCGCCCCGGTCGGGCAGATGGCCGCGCAGGACCGGCAGCCCGGAGCGCATTTCCCGCCCTCCAGAACCGGACGGCCGATAAAAAGCGCGGGCAATTCCGGCGCCGGGCCGGCGGGATAGGGCATGGTCCGATATCCCTGGTGGAAACGGGCTTTCAATATCTCCAGCATGTATTCCTCTTCACCGATCGAAGCCGCAGTAAGAGAGATTGAAACTCTTGTTGCAGAGGGGGAAGTCCGAGATCTGGCCGTTGCGCAGGGCGAGGGCGAGACCAAACCAGTTGTGGAAGGAGGGATCGACCGCCTGGTAGCGAGCGAAACGCCCCGCGTCATCGGTGACCGCCGCGTGGCAGATCTCGCCGCGCCAGCCCTCGACCAGGGCCACGGCGAGCCTCCCCGCCGCCCAAGGCCCCCCCTCCACCCGCGCCGGACCCTCGGGCAGGGCCTGGAGCTGCTCGGCGATGAAGGCCGCCGACCTCTGGATCTCGAGCCAGCGGACGAAGGCCCGGGCGAAGACGTCGCCGGTCTCCGCCGAGGCCGGCGGGATGTGCGCCATCCGGAAGATCCCGAAGGGAAAATCCCGGCGGACGTCGCGGGCGAGTCCGGAGGCGCGAGCCGCCAAGCCCACCAAACCTGCCGCCGCCGCGTCCGCCCCCGTCACCACGCCCGTCCCCTCGAACCTGGCCAGGACCGACGGCGTCTCCCAGAGAAGCCCGATCGCCGATTCGGCGTCGCGCAGAGCCGCCGCCAGGCGCTCCCGCAGCCGAGCGGCGGTTTTCTCCTCCAGATCGAACCCGACGCCTCCCGGTCGCATCATCCCGCGTCCGAATCGGTTGCCGCAGAGGGCGGCCGTGAGGTTCAGGACGTCACCCCGGATCCGCCCGCAGTAGGACATCGTGGGCAGGAAGCCGACGTCGCCGGAGAGAGCCCCCAGATCTCCGAGATGGTTGGCGATCCGCTCCAGCTCCAGCGCCACGCCCCGAATGACCTGGGCCCGCGCCGAGACCCGGCAGCCGGAGAGCGCTTCCGCGATCCGGCAGTACGCCATGGCGTGGCCCACCGTGGTGTCGCCGGCGAGCGTTTCCAGGTAATGAATGGTTTTCGACGCGGGAGCGCCGACCAGCGCCCGTTCGATGCCGCGGTGCTGATAGCCGAGCGAGATCTCCAGGTGGTGGACGACCTCGCCGTGGCACTGGAAACGGAAGTGCCCCGGCTCGATGATCCCCGCGTGCACCGGCCCCACCGCCACCTCGTGGATCTCCTCGCCCTCGATCCGGAAAAAGTCCGCGGCGCCGCAGGAAACGGCCGGGCGGCCGGAAAGGCGCGCCGGGGGGAAACGCACCGGTTTCAGCCAGGGGTGGCCCCGGGGTTCGACGCCGGTCTCCTCGAATATCTCCCGCTCGAAGAGATGCGCCTGGGGACATAACGGCGTCAAGGCGGGATAGCCATCACTGACGGCGGCGGAGAGGACCGAGAGGATGCCTCGGTCTTCCCGGGCGATGACGGCGACCAGACGCGCCCCCGCCGGCCCGGGGAGGCCGAAGAAAGACGCCAGCCGCCCGCCGCGGCGAACGCCGATGAGAATGGACTCCCGGAACTCCTCCACGGTGAGAAGGGGGACTTCGCCGAGATCCACCGCGGCGCCGCTCAAGAGGGGAACGCCCGCGATCACGGCGTCGCCCCCAGTATCCGGGCGGCCTGGGCGAGCGCGCCCAGCAGCGGAGGCGGCATCCAGACCCCCAGGAGGAGGAGCGCGCCGAGCGGTCCGAAGACCAGCGCCCCCTCGATCCAACATGCCTTCGGCGGTTTCACCGCCGCCGCCGGGGGATCCCAGGCCATCGCGATGACATGGCGGAGAGCCCCCACGAAGACGACGCCGACGCCGGAGAGGAAGAGGACGGCGGCCAGCCGGGCGCCGCTGTCCAGCGCGGCTTTGAGGATCAGGAACTCGCTCATGAAGAGGGCGAAGGGAGCGACGCCGAGGAGGGCGAGCAGGCTGCCGACGAGTCCGGACCCCCAGACCGGCGAGGAGCGCAGGAGGCCCGTCATCCCGCGCATATCGTGCGTCCCGTAGATCTGCCCCAGCCTCCCCGCGCAGAAGAACGAGAGGGATTTGCAGAGGGAATGATTGAGCGTGTGCCAGAGGGCCGCCACCGCGCCGAAACCGCCCAGGCCGACGCCCAGCGCGATGATCCCCAGGTGCTCCACGCTGTGGTAGGCGAGGAGACGCTTGAGGTCGTGCTGGGCCACGATAAAGGCCGCCGCCACGATGATCGAGACGAGGCCGAAGGCCAGGAGGATCCCCCTTCCCCAGCCCGCGCCGCCCGGGATCGCCTCGGTGAGGGGGAGGCAGCGGAGGATGCAGTAGAGGGCGGCGTTGAGCATGAAGCCGGAGAAGACGGCCGAGACCGGGGCGGGCGCCTGGCTGTGGGCGTCCGGGAGCCAGTTGTGCATGGGCGCCAGCCCCGCCTTGACGCCGTAGCCGACGACCAGGAAGATGAAGCCGGCCTTGAGGAGCGCGGGGTCGAGGCGGGAGGCGGCCGCCCGGGTCGCCGTCCAGGAGAGCGCGGCGGTCCCCTGGAGGCCCGCCATCCCCGCCGCCGCGGCGACCAGGAGCGCGCCGGTGAAGGCGAGCGCCACGCCGACCGAACACATCAGAAGGTATTTCCACATCGCCTCCAGCGAGGCCGGCGAGGGATGGATGCAGACCAGGAAGGCGGTGAGGAGCGTGGTCGCCTCGATCCCCACCCACATCAGGCCCAGGTTGTCGGAGAGGAGCGTGACGAGCATCGCCGCCAGCGACCCGAACCAGAGGCCGCCGTAGCGCCGCGCCGTTTTCCGGGAGAACTCCCCCGCTTCGATCTCGGCCCGGAAATAGCCGACGGCGTAGAGGGCGCTCAGGGAGAAGATCAACATCATCACCGCCAGGTGATAGGCCGAGAGCGCGTCGAGGCGGAGCCAGCCCCAGCCGGCCGAGACCGGCCCGGCGCGGAAGACCGTGACCGTGGCGACGGCGGCCAGGCCCGCCGTGATAAGCGTGCCCGCCGCCCCGAAGCGGAGGATCGCGGACGCGGAGGGAAGCGCGAGCGAGACGCCCGCCAGCGCCACCGGGAGCGCCGCCAGCAGAGGCAATAGCCATTCCGCGTTCATGGGTCAGCCTTTCAGGACGTTCAGCCGGTCGGCGTCGATGTGGTCAAACTCGCGGTTGATCCGGTAGATGGCGATCCCCATCACGAAGACCGCCGCGAAGAGGTCCATCAGGACGCCCAGCTCGATCAGGACCGGGATCTCCCGGGCGATCGCCAGGCCGAAAACGTAGATGCCGTTCTCGACCGCGAGATAGCCGATCGCCTGGTTCATCGCCGTTCTCCGGGCCACGATCAGGAAGAGGCCGGTCAGCATCATCAGGAAAGACAACGGCGCGATGAGTCCCGAGGCGGTCTTCAGGGGAAGCGGCAAGCGGGAGTCGAGCCAGAAGGAGGCGAGCAGGGCGACCACGCCGAAGAGCAGGGACGCGGCGTAGCCGATGAAGGGCCGGGACTCGCGGTTGATGTCGGATTCCCGCAAGGCGCGCGCGAGGAGACGGGGGAAAACGAAGCCCTTCATTCCGACCACGATCGCGCCGACCAAGGCCAGGCGCGTCGTCAGGCCGCCGCGCAGCGCGAGCGGAAGCAGCCCCGCCAGTATCCCCTGGACGGCGCCGATCCGGATGGAGACGCCGAAACGCCCCGCCCCCAGCAGAAGAAAGCTGGTCAGGACCAGGGCGACGAGGAGCGTGTCCAGAACCGTCTTCATGACGCGAAACCCGCTACCAGGGCGAAGGCGAGCGCCGAGATGGCGCCCGCGCCCACCAGGAGCTGGGGGACCTTGGCGAGGGGGAGACGCGCCATCACCGACTCGATCGCGCCCACCGCGACGGCGAGAACCCCCATCCCTCCGGCGAAGGCGGCGAAGGCGAGCGGGGACGGAAGCTCCCAGGGCGAGAGGACGAGGTTCACGATCAGGCTCCCCGTCACCCAGAGCTTCAGCGAGGCGCCGTAGAGGACTAAAGCCAGGTCGGGGCCGGAGTAGTCCAGGATCATCACCTCGTGGATCATGGTGAGCTCGAGGTGCGTGTTGGGATCGTCCACCGGGATGCGCGAGTTCTCCGCCAGGAAAACGATCAGGAGCGCCGAGGCGACCAGCGCCAGGGCGGGCCCCGACGCCGCCCAGGACGACCGGGAGAGGCCGGCGAAGATCCCGCTCAGGGAGAGCGAGTCGCCGGAACGGGCCAGGGCGGCCAGGCCGAGGAGGAGAGCCGGCTCGGCCAGGGCGGCGAACTGGACCTCGCGCGACGCCCCCATGCCTTCGAAGCTCGACCCGGTGTCCAGTGCCGCGATCACCGTGACGAACCTCATCAACCCCAGGCAGTAGGCGAAGAGGATCAGGTCGCCCGGGAAGGAGACCGGCGCCGGCGACCCCGGGACGGGCAGGATCGTGAGCGCCGCCGCCACGGACGCGAGAGAGATCGCGGGAGCGGCTCGGAATACCCAGGTGGTGGTGCGGCTGTAAACGGCCCCTTTCCGGAGAAGCTTGGCGAGATCGCGGTAGGACTGGAGGAGGGGCGATCCCCGCCTCCCCGCGAAGACGGCCTTGGTCCGGTTGATCACTCCCGAGAGGAGGGGAGCGAGGAGAAGTCCGGCGACCGGCAATAGTATCGAAGACAGGCGCATGACGGCTCTAGAGTTTCCAGACCAGGAGGCCCACCAGCGCCAGGACGATCCCCAGTATATAAAGGTTCAAACGCCCGTGCTGAAGGAGACGGAGCCGGGCCAGGAGCCCCCCCATGATCGAAAAAATCGGACGGTAGACGCCCTCCTGGTAGAGATCGGGCGTTTCGCTGGAGAAGGAGGATGACGCGGGGAAGAAACCCATGGGCGGAACGAAACGGCGGCGGGTGCGCAGGAAAACGCGGAACATCCGCATCAGGGGATCGGCGAAGGAGGAGGCGGTGTATTGCATCCGGGGCGACGGCGCGATGTAGCCGCAGTCCCAGGTGACGGAGGCGCTCACCTCCCGGCCGCGGAGAAGGCGGTCTCGCGCCCAGTAGAGAAGGAGGGCAAGGCCGATCCCTCCCGTCGCCACCGCCGCGATCATGGTCAAGGCGTCGCCCACGCCCGCCGGGGCCGAAGACAAGCCGGCCACCACGCCGACCGCCGGCTGGAGGAATGGGATGATGAACGACCCGCCGAGGCCGATGGCGGCGCAGGTGGTCGCCAGAATCGCCATCGGCATCTTCATCGCCCCTCCCGATTCATGGGCCGCGGCGGACGCGGAGGAGCGCGGCTCGCCGAGGAAGATCACGCCGAAGGCCTTGACGAAGCAGGCCACCGCCAGTCCCCCGATCAGTGCCAGCGCGGCGAGGCCGATCATCCCGGCGAAAACCGTCCCGACGGGTTGGCGGCTGGGCTCGGCCACGGCGCGCAGGGAGGACAGGTAGATCAGGAACTCGCTCACGAAACCGTTGAGCGGCGGCAGTCCGCAGATGGCGGCCGAGCCGACGAGAAAGGCGAGTCCCGTAGCCGGCAACCGCTTGAGGAGTCCGCCGAGATGCTCGATATCGCCCGTCCCGGCGGCGTGGATGACCGACCCGGCGGAGAGGAAGAGGAGGCTCTTGAAGACGGCGTGGTTGATCACGTGGAGGAGCGCGCCGGCCAGGCCCAGAAAGGCCATGGCCGGAGAGCCGTAGGAAATCCCCAAGAGGCCGATGCCGATACCGAGCGCGATGATCCCGATATTTTCGACGCTGTGGTAGGCGAGGAGGCGCTTGAGGTCGTGCTGGGCGAGCGCGAAGAGGACGCCCAGGACGCCGGAGACGACGCCGATGGCGACGAGCGACCAGCCCCACCAGGGAGGCGGCGTCCCGAGAAAGGTGAGAACGCGCAGCAGGCCGTAGATCCCGGTCTTGATCATGACGCCGCTCATGACGGCGGAGACATGGGAGGGGGCGGCGGGGTGGGCCTCGGGGAGCCAGACGTGGAGGGGAATGAAACCGGCCTTGGCGCCGAAGCCGACGAGGGCGAGGAGGAAGGCCGCTCCGGCGAAGCCGGGGAGGGCGGCGGCGCGGGCGAACCCGCTGAACTCCAGGCCCTCCGCTCCCCGCCCGAGCAGCGCGAAGAGGGCGAGCAGGAACGCCGCCCCGATGTGGGCGGCGATCAGGTAGATCCAGCCGGCCCGGCGAACGCCGGCCTTCTCGCTGTCGAACATGACCAGGAAGAAGGAGGCGATCGACATCGCCTCCCAGGCGAGGAGGAAGAGGAGTCCGTCGCGCGCGAGCACCACCAGGAGCATGCTGGCGGTCAAGAGGTGGAAGAAAAACCAGGAGACGGCGAGGTCTCTCTTCCCCTCCCGGTCCCTGAGGTAGGCCGACCCGTATATCGCCGAGAGAGCCGTTATGGCGAGTATCGGGAGCGCGAAGACGGCGGAGAGGGCGTCCAGAGCAAGGAGGATCGATCCGAAGGGCATCGACCAGCCGAGGCGAAGCGCGCCCAGAGAGCTACCGCTCAACGCCATGAGGACCGGAGGGAGGCCGAGGAGAGCGGCGGCGACGGCGACCGCCGGCCCGATGATCCGCGTCCGTGACGGACGGCCGATCGTGGCCAGGCAGAGGAACGCCCCCCCGAAGAGGACACCCAGAGCCGCGACGATCCAGATCACTCCTGGACGGCTCCTTCCTCCCTGCTCCCGGTCGGGCGATGCGGGATGCTGCCGTCGACCAGGGCCGCGGCGGCGGCGATCTCGGCCCGGCTTCCGCGGCGGGAGATCGCATCGGAGAAAGCGGGATGGCGCAGCGCGAATGAGAGCCGGGAGAGAAGATTCAGATGGGCCGAGATGGTGGGGGAGACGATCATGAAGATCGTGTGGACCGGTTTGCCGTCCAGAGAGCCGAAGTCGATCGCTTTCTCCAGGAAACAGAGCGTCACCATCGGCTGGGGGATGAACATGACGATGGGGTTGCGGACATGGGGGATGGCGATGCCTTCTCCGATCCCGGTGGACCCGAGCGACTCGCGGGCCAGGAGCACGCGCAACAGGAACATCCGGTCGACTTCCTTCGGGAGCGCCATCATCTCGATGGCGGTTTTCAGGACCGAATCTTTGTCATCACCCTCCACCCGGTAGTGAATCCCCCCTGCCTGGAGGGCTTCCGCCAAGGAAGGGAATGGCACCTTGTCCCGATCGGGGTCGGAGAAGATCTCGGTCGAGACGTTGACGCGGTGGGCCGTCGCCCATTCCAGGAGCTCGGCCCGGTTGATCCGGTATTGCTCGTTGATCTTGAAAACCGGGAGATTGTTCCCCTTGATCCACCGATAAACGGTCTTCTCCGACACGTTCATCAGCTCAGCTGCTTCTCTGACCCCTATCTGCATATTTTCTTATCTCTGTATTCCCTCGCTTGTGACAATCTTGGACATATTATCGCCCATAGCCCCACTTGTCCACGCCAAACATGCTTTCGAGTGCCTGTGGGAGCGACATTTCTATCGCGATCCCGGCCCGCCGAGCTTGTGGGAGCGACATTCCTGCCTGCCCCGCATTCCAAGAATCCACCCGGGGTCGCGATACAAACCCGGCCGGGGTAGGGGCCCCCATAAACCCCAGTCGGGGCCGGCCGGAAAGACCCA
>JAEAMF010000134.1_pt1 | contig 134104 bp, 127 predicted proteins | sample 8958721 | NCBI WGS metagenome assembly JAEAMF01 (sample SAMN16933255, study PRJNA681124) | bioreactor sludge metagenome | isolation source: anaerobic bioreactor treating anionic surfactant - SDBS | place: India: Bengaluru | collected 2019-02-28
GATAAAGCTCACAGAAAATATTTATTCATCCAAAAAAAATGCCTCTGGAAATTCAGAGACATTATATATAGTATATGAAATTATAAAAATCGCTTCACCAATTCCTTATATATGTAATACCCTAGTAAACAACCAATGGTGTCTGCAACGATATCTAAGGTTTCCATGGATCTTCCGAGATTCATTTCTTCCTGAAGAATTTCTGTGAGAAATGCATAGATAAGGATGATCTGAAAATAATAGGAAAATCTAATTCTCGGAAATGCTGCTATAAACAAGAAACCAAGCATTGCAAATATTCCTAAGTGTAAAACTTTGTCGATCCCATCGAACATGAAGAAATATTCACGGTTTTCCACTCCCGGACGGAGGAGCATATATGTAAGAAATGCCCAATAAATGGGCAGTATCTTTATAAATATGTTGGAAATCTTATCCAATGATTGCCTGATATTCTTCTGCAGAAAGTAATTCTGACTGATCTGCACCTTCAGCAATTTCTAACTTGATGATCCAACCATTTCCATAAGGTTCTGTGTTTAACAATTCTGGCTGGTCTTCTAAAGCAGCATTGAACTCAATCACTTTTCCTGAAATTGGTAAGAACAAATCTGAAACTGTTTTTACAGCTTCTACACTTCCGAAAACGTCTCCGCCATTGATGTCATCGTCTACAGTATCTACATCTACGTAAACAATGTCTCCCAATTCTCCCTGTGCAAAGTCTGTAATCCCGATGGTAGCGATGTTCCCTTCAATCTTTATCCACTCGTGATCTTTAGTGTACTTTAATTCTGATGGTGTGTTCATTTTTAATTTTTATTTAATAGTGACAAATTTATTCAAAATAGGGTTATGCTCAAAGAAAAATAAATGATTATTTATAAAGTCTAAGCTTACGTGATATTTTAATTTTATAAACATAAAAAATCCCTCTCAAATTAGAAAGGGATTTATATTATCTAGAATCCTCCGGAATCACCAAAAGTAAAAGTTGCTGAAATACCAGCTCTAATGGTTGATAGTGGGAATGCCGTTGATATTTTGTATTTTGAAGTCATCTGCTCATAGAATACTCTTAAATTTAGATTTTCTGAAACATTGTAATCTGCAGCCAATTTAATTTGCATCAATCTCTGACCTCCTGTAACCTGAGAATCATCAAGTAAAATATTCATAATACTTGTGCGGCTGTCTCTAAGAGAAATATCTCCTCGTATATTCAGGTCACTACCTTTAGCTCTTCCGCCTCTTGGATTGCCCATGTTTCCTAATCTGAAGTTTCTTACGATGTAACCCAATCTTACTACATATTCTGTGTTCGCATCTTCAGTAAGGGTATGATTTACCAATCCTAATAATAAAGTTCTCATTCTGTTGTACTGCAACCCAAACTGGAAGTTATTTCTCATCGTAACATCTATTCCGATAAGTGGTGAGAAAGCTTCTACATACCCAACCTGAGAAAATGTATACGGATTTATATAATCATTATTTACATCTCTTGCTCCTTGACTGCTATTAAAATAATCAATACTCGACTGAATTCCCGTTGCGGTATATGTTGCATTATAACTATGTAAAATATCAAACTTTGTAAACTGACCGCTAATTATCGGAATGTTTTTCAGACCTGAATAGATGATTCTCCAGTTAGGAAGTGGCATTCCTGCTTTCTTAGGGTTACCAATTGGCTTGGCTCCGTTACCTTCAACAGCTGCACGAAATGCCGGAATTAAAACGTATGCATTCGATATACTATTTCCATCGGTAAACCCGTCATTTTGTAAAGTTCCGCCTAGTTGTTGCGAAATTTGTCTTGCATTCTGGCGAATTGTTTCATACACAGCCTGACCGTCTTGGAAAGCAGTATTCACAAGCACTACTGAGTTTGAGTAAGTTATCATATCGCTTGCAAAAGTTAGATTCGGGTTTGAAAAACCATCACTGTCTCTAAAATTGAATCCTGTCTGCGAGAAATTTCTGTTGTAAGTCTGCAAAACATTAAAATCAATTCTAAAATCGTTAACAGGCATCATTTGTAAGTTCGCTCTCAATTCCCGAGTCGACATTTTCACATAAGGATCAATCATTAATTGAGAATCACTCACCCAACCATTTTCAATCACCGTTCGTCTGATGTCTGCCTGCGATCCCAGAAGAAATCCAATTGAAGGACCACCTAAAGTTTGTCCGTACCCATATCCGTTTGGTGCAGACAACAATCCCGGAAGAACCGTACCATTATTTTCAGAATAATTAACATCTAACTGTTTGAATGATGTTAATACAAAAGCCGCACTCTGTAAAATTGAAAGTTTATTTTTAAACTTATAACTTTTGAATTTATATCTTTTTTTATCCCAAGCTTGTGTATAAGCATTATTTAAAGAATCCATTTCCTGCTTACGTTTCTGAAGCGTAGTAGCCATTCTTTTGAAATACCCGAACTGCCCGAAGAATTTCGGAATATCTGCTGTTGCGGTAGCCTGAATAATATTTGTATTCTGCCCGATTGATCCTAAGTTTTCCACCTGTCTTGTATCCGGATTTACATACTGACTCAAAGCAGTTGATCTTGCGTTCCAGTTATAGGTGAAACCATATTGCAATTCTGCATCGATGAAGTCTAAATAAGGAAGTAACTGGAATGGCAATTTATAATTTAATTGTACTCTATGGTTATAAAATACCGGTCTTCCTGCTCTGAAAATGTTTCCAAAGATGGATGAATTATCCATCGTGTTGACATCCACATTATCATTAAGTGTTCTCGTAAGCGAGTTAATTTCAAGTTTTAAAGATTTAGTAAAATTAAACCCTAAACCATATTGCCATCCAAAATAGAAATTTCTGTTTTTAAGCGCTGCAAAATCATTTCCTAAGTTTCCGCTAAGTATAGCATCTATATTTCTAAATTCAAGCTCATTGTAATTTCTGTCTAATTCTGTTCTGAAAGATATTCTTGTAGGAATTGGATTAAAATTAAAATCTTTCACCCATTTCAAATACTTCGTCGACTTCGCAGTATCGCTGATCAACTTGTTGAAAGGCTTAATTACCCATGGTTTAAATGTATAATTATAATCAAGGAAACCTCTGAAATATTGTCTGTAATTCTTTTTGGTATAAATATCTCTGTAATAATCATCATTATAAACTGCAGTAAGAGAAAGGTTTTCTACATCATAAAATCTCGGCTTGCTGTTTTCTTTTACTCTTTCTTTACGCATATTTACAATTCCCAGACTTCTCTGTTGAGTGTACGTTCTGGCAACTTTTTTAAGTTCTTCTTTGTTGGCAGCTTTATCAAATTCAACATCGGTATCCAAAGGATTGTATTTTGGATCTTCAATCGTTTGTGAATAAGAATAGTTCAAAGGAATTTTCACTCCTGTTTTCTCTGGTAAGAATTTATCTACATTCACCTGAGTGTTCACACTGAAAGCTGACTGCGTAGTCTGATTTCTTTCTGCCGGTTTAGAATCTATATTTCCGAAACCTACAGAAGTATAAGAACCGCTTGCATTTACTACTGCAAAATCACCAAGATTGAAATTTAAACTCGCATTACCCGCATAACCGCCATCGTTTTCAATGTCTGAAAGACGAATCTCGTTCACCCAAAGAACTCTACCTTTTGCACCAATTCCACCTCTTTTATTGTTTCTTATCCCAATCATTACAGTTGAAACACTTCCTAAAGATGGTCTTCCTTTAATATAAATTTTCTTGTTACCATCACCAAAAGTTAAATCTTGTGTTCTATCTACAATAGCAACTGATGAATTTCTATCACGTCTTAATTTGGCATCTACAAAATCCTGGATATTAAAATCAACTTCATTTTCTAAAGGCCAAATCTCTAATGGTGAAGTAGCAGTATTTGCTGTATATTTTAAAGATGATTCATATTCATAATAATTATCTGTAGCATCACTTCCGAAACGGATGAAGAATTTTACATCCGGATCTAAATTTGAAGCTGTAGGAACATCTAAATTTTGACCGTGTACAAAAAGTTTTAGCTTCTTGTATCTTCTCATATCTAAAGATACATTTTTGAAAACACCTCTTGCTTCATCGATCAGGTTACTCACTTTTAAATAAAGTGAAGCTTCATTTTGTCTTTGCGCACCAGCATTTCCGCTTAATACCTGTCTGTCAATTCCAGGAGGCAAAACATATGGAGGCTGATTAAGTGCATTTTCTTCAATATTTACGCTCCCTACTTCAAAATTATCATTTAGAGTTACTAATCCTGGAGTTCCTTCAGTAGGAGAATCTACTGTAGGACTGAAGATTTTGTTTGGATATCTTCTCCAGTCTGATCTTACCAAATCCATTGTACCAAATCTCAAAGTAGAAGTTTGTTCAAATCCTGTCATTAATAATCTTGCGAATCTCACATTATTAAGAATAGCAGGATCTTTATCCCCACCAAGATTAGGTCGAGTTGAATTATTATAATCTGAAACAGGAATTCTGAATAAATACCATTTCACCTGAGAATTTTGTCCGTTCTGGAAAGTAGCCGTTACAATTTTTCTATCAACAATATAGTTGTCTACTCCTGACTCCAAACTTGCTTTATCTAAATTAACGACATATTCATTATAATTTTCGCTCTGATCTAAATTATAATCTCTGTTAATATCTTCTGCATCGGGAGTCTGTGAAGCTACTTCCAGAGAATTACTCTGGGAATTACCTTCCGGCCCTCTGAAATATTTATATCTCTGAACAATTGATGCAGCCTGACTTCCTGTGAATCTTTCAGACATATAAAATACAAAATCATCAACTGCAGGGTCAGTAATATTGGATACCGGATTTACAAAAGTATTCCCGAATTTCACAGCTTCCTGCTCAGAAGTTAAACCGTCATATCCCGCATCTTGAATAGTACGTTCTGTACCTTCAGTAGAGAAAGCATACAAAATTGGCGGTTGTTTTGGCTGTATTCCCCAATTGGAATTTGATGTAGACGAAGTCTGTGATGGAGTTGGCAAACCATTTTCGTACTGCATAAAGCCGTCTTTCAAAATATCTTCACTTACGTTTCCTAACTGAAGTCGCAGTTTAGGTTCTGTACCTAATTCATTTCCGTCAGCATAAGGATCCATCATCCAGAATTCTACATATTCAATATTTGAATTAACGAAATTGGAAACCTGAATCGGTCTCATAATTCCTGCCCATCTTTGGAGTGGCGTTTCAGAATTTGGATTCACATTATAAGGTCCTTTTTCTAAAGGATAATACGATATATCAAAAGTATTGGTAAAAGTCTGTTCACCTGCTACGAAATCTCTGTTATTAAAGATTTCAGAAAACTGAACTCTTCTTGATGCATGATTGGAAACCGACTGTGCCGTAATTCCCGCAGGAGCTCTACCACCAACACCCCAGAATCTCGGATCGATATTGTACCAAGACAACAAACCTCTACCGTAACCATTGGTAAGATTATCATTTAATCCTGCTCCACTGAAAATGGGCTGATTTTGGTTTTTTTCAGGTTTTGAAGCTAAACTCCAGGCTGCAGGTTCTTTTAGTGAAATTTTTGAAGTGGTCTGTTCAAAATCATCAATATATGATTGATTATTCGTTCCCTTATTAAGACCCGGTAACAAATACGCTCCTTCCATTTTGAAATTCAAATTAGATGGTGCCTCTGTATTGATTCCCGGAATTTTGTCTGTCAATCTCGTAAGAAAAGGAAGCTGATTGTTGTACATCATATTGATTCCCGCCATTGTATTATTAACGGCTTCCTGACCATAATTTACTTTTTGAGTCAGTGGAGATTCGGAGTAATTAACAACTGTTCCACCAAAAATAAAGTTTTCGCTCACCCTTCTTTCTAAGTTTACTCCTAAAAACCTTTTTCGCTGGGTATTAAAAGTAAGCTGATTTTCTAATGAGATGTTAATTGCCTGACCAGACTGTTTTACGTTTTCATTAATCACCGTTACAGTTCCAAGCATATAATCTACGGTGTAATCTACCCCTTCTGTAAGCTGAACTCCATTTGCGGAAACCTTTACAGAACCTTGAGGAACATTTACCGCACCTAACGAAATGCCTTGTCCTTGAGATCCTTTGTAACGACCTTCCATGGTATATCGCTGAGCAAGGTTGCTGGATGTTGCCACCTGCTTCTGCTGTGTGTATAAATCTGTAAATACATATTGCGCATTATTTCCTACAAGACCTGCCATGTAACTTCCGAAAGGTTCTACCTTTGTATAAATCAACTTCCCTAATTCCGGACGAATAGTAATTCCATTGACAAAATCGAAAATCCCATCACCAAGAACTCCGCTATTACTTTGTAAATCTCCGTTCATATTCAGTCGATCCCAGTTTAATAATTTCAATAAATTGGTATCTTGAACAGAAGTATTCGGAAGGTAATTTACCTTACCTCCGGTTTGTGCATCTCTATAATAAATATTTAAAATAAAACCATCTTTATCAATTTGACCGGCATCTAAAGCATAGATATTTTTCATCATCAATTTCCACATTGGTGATGTCGTTTTTACGGTCGTATTCGGTTTTAAAACTTTGGTTAACAAAACCTGACTTTCCTCAGAAAATTCTCCAACTTTATAAACCTGACTCGTTCCGTTGACAGTATAAGAATAGGAAACTGCTAAAAGCTGATTGTCATTTAATCTTTGATTTAATGAAATGTATCCCAACTGTGGATGAAATGTAAATTCGTTGGTTGTAAGTCTTCTTGCTTTTCTGTTAAACACAAACTGTTCACCATCTCCGTATGCTTCGGTTCCACCCGCAGCATTGGGAAGTACTTGTCCTACGATGGTATTATAGGCAGAATTAGGATCTCGCAAACCTGCTCCCAAACCTGTAACGGCAGAATAAATACCATTTTGCGAATTATCTGGCAAACCGGAAGCTCCATCTCCTAAATCTCTAACTCCGACAATACTTTTCTGATAAGCCAAGTTGGAATTCCCCTGATCTAAAACCCAGACTTCCATTCTGCTGATGTTGATTCTCGAGTTGATCTGAGGATAATTTAACAAAGCATTGTCGTAATTGTTAAGGAAATAATGACCTATAAAGTAATGCTGATTGTCTTCATAATCGATGGCGTTAACTTTAAAAGTGTTCATTACACCACCACCTTGTACAACAATATTTCTGGCTTCACCTTGTTGTTGCGAAAGAACCACAGTTCCGTAAGTTTTACCTAACTGAAATTCTGTTTTTACTCCGAAAAGCGACTCTGAACCACGAATTAAACTCGTTGAAAGTGGCATATTCACGTTACCAAACTCAACTCTTTTTATAATTTTATCTTCTCCTCCTGCGTTTGGTTTATTCACATCGCCTAAACCTTTTGTCTGCAGATCTTTCCATGTACCTTTTGACTGCCAAACAAGGTTCATTCTGTTTTCAAATGCAAACCCGCTTTGCGTATCGTAGTTAGCTTTTAGCTGAAGATTCTCCCCTACTTTTCCAATTAAACCTAATTGAATTCTTTGATCAATATCGAATGTAAAACTCGTTCTGTTCTGTGGTAAAATTAAAGGATTATCAATTTTCTGATACAAACCTGCAAAATCAAAAGAGGCATATCCTGAAGGAATAATTTCAATTTTATTGCTGCCGAAAATGCTCTCAAAAAGTCTGTTGTTGATCGTAAGAGAAGGTATCAATCCTCTTCGTTGTGCTTCAGAAGTATCTTTCCTGAAGAGCAAACTATATCGCTCAGATTTATCCTTATAGTACGCTCTTGCCTGCTCAGCCGCCATAAATTCTTTGTAATCTTCCGGCGACATTGCAGTTGGCTGACCGACCACTGTATTTCCTATTTTAGGATATACATAATACATCCCGGTTTTAATATCGTAATAGCCTTCGTAGTAGGTTGGGTCGCTTACTTTGTAATCTTTTTTTATCGAAAATGCATCTGGATTTACCTGCCCGAATACATTAACCGACAAAAATAAAAATGACAGGAACGAATATATCTTGAGAAACTTATTATTTTCCACCAAAAGTTAAATATTTTTTAAAATTTGTTTTACCAATTCTTCAACAGAAATCTCCGGATTCTGCTTAATGATACGATCTGCAATTTTTTCGCTCATTCTCTTAGAAATCCCTAAAACTTCTAATGCAGATAACGCCTCATCCTTGCTTTTATTATTTACCAATACAGAATTATTTTCTTCTACACTGCCGAATTTCTGTACTTTATCCTTCAAATCGACAATGATTCTTTCAGCAGTTTTTGCTCCCAAACCTTTCGCTTTCTGAATAACGGCACTGTTTTTGGAAAGTATAGCTGTAGCAATTTCAGACAGACTTAAAGTTGACAGTAAAATTAATGCTGAAACCGCTCCTACTCCGTTAACACTTATTAGGAGATTAAACATTTCTTTTTCTGAACGAGTCTTAAAACCGAAAAGCAGATGCGCGTCTTCGCGTATAATTTGTTGAATAAAAAGCATAGTTTCCTGATTCAAAATCAGGGTTTGTGAGGTCATTAAACTGATGCCTACATAGTAACCAACGCCATTTACGTTCATCACTGCATATGTTGGTGTAAGCTCCTGAACAATTCCTTGTAAAGAGAATATCATTATTATTTTTTATAACTTCCAAATATAGTAATTTAAACTAAGTAATAAATTCATTTGACACAAGAATGCTATTTAACTTTTTTTGTATTGGTAAAGACAATGATTGAGTATAAAAACAAAAAAACTCCAAAATTGGCTTATCGTATTGAAATTATATTCAAATCTTATTAACGTAGAATCATAGACATAAAGTCTGTCATTCCGCAGAATCTCAACATCGTCGATAACTTTGCATAGATTCCTCCGGAAATCGAAAATTCGACGAAGTCAATGACAAAGATGATTTTAAAATTCAATAAAAAAAACTCCAAAATTACTTTGGAGTTTTTCTATTTTGATAAAAGTTTATTATCAGTCTATTTACTGTTTTTTGATTCTCTTCTCTGAGCATCCAAAACCGCAACTGTTGCCAGATTCACAATCTCATCAACACTTGAACGCATCTGTAAAACGTGAACAGGCTGTTTCAGTCCCATCAAAATTGGTCCGATTACCTGCGCAACCTTCATCCCTCTAATGATTTTGTAAGATAAATTGGCAGATTCCAGATTCGGGAAGATGAATGTATTGGCAGGAGTTGTTCCTAATTTTGAGAACGGATAATCACTCAAATGATCTGCATTCATGGCAAAATCCGGCTGAATTTCTCCATCTACAATCATCTTTGGGAATTTCTCGTGGAGAATACTCACAGCTTTTGCTACTTTCTTAGAAGTTTCAGAAATCGCTGCGAAGTTTTCAAAACCTAACACCGCAATTCTTGGTTCTATGGCGAAAGATTTCACGGTATGTTCTGCCATTTTAGCAATATTTACCAAATCTTCAGCAGTCGGATTTTGATTAATAGAAGTATCTGCAAAGAAAATCGGTTTCTTTTCGGACAAGATCATCATCATTGCCGCAACTTTATCTACTCCTTTTTCTCTTTCGATTACTTCAAGAACCGGACGTAAAACTGAAGTATAGTTTTTAGAAAAACCTACAATCAATCCATCTGTATCGCCATGCTTCAACATTAATGGACCAAAATAATCTCTCTGGCGAACGTATCTTTTTGCTTTGTACTCATTCATCCCTTTTCTCTGACGAAGTTTCCAAAGTGTTTCTCTGTATTTTTTTCTGTTTTCTTTCTGGTCGTCATCGCTTGGATCGATAATCGGAATATCAAGCGTAATTCCGAAACGCTCCATCTGTTCTTTGATGTATTTTTTATCTCCCAAAAGACTCGGATAAGCAATTCCTTCCTCATAAAGAATCTGTGCCGCTTTCAAAACATTATATTCTTCAGCATTTCCTAAAGTAATTCTCTTCGGATTTGCTTTTGCACGGTTTTGCATCATTCTCACCAACTTCTCATCTCTTCCCATTCTGTCAAGAAGCTGAGTTTCATATTCGTCGAAATCTGTAATGGTTTTTCTTGCAATTCCGCTGTCAATTGCTGCTTTTGCAACCGCACTGGAAACTTTAGTGATTAAACGGTTATCAAACGGTTTCGGAATAAAATATTCTCTTCCGAATTGTAAATTCTGAACATTGTAAGCTAAAATTACCGCTTCAGGGACCGGTTCTTTAGCCAGATTAGCAATCGCATGAACGGCAGCTAATTTCATTTCTTCATTAATTCCTTTTGCCTGAACATCCAATGCACCACGGAAAATATACGGGAAACCAAGAACATTGTTTACTTGATTAGGATAATCGCTTCTTCCTGTTGCCATGATAACATCTTTTCTTGTTGCCATTGCCAAGTCGTAAGCAATTTCAGGATCCGGATTTGCCAATGCAAAAACAATAGGGTTTTCTGCCATACTGCTCAGCATTTCCGGTGTCATCACGTTTCCTTTAGATAAACCAATAAAAACATCCGACCCTTTTAAAGCATCTTCTAAAGTTTCAAGATCTGTATGTGCAACAAAATCTATTTTTTCAGGTGTAAGGTTTTCTCTTTTATGATTAATTACTCCTTTACTGTCACACATCAATACGTTTTCTCTTTTTAAACCTAAAGATATATACAGATTGGTACATGCAACTGCAGCGGCTCCTGCTCCATTAACGACCATTCTCACGTCTTCAATGTTTTTACCTGCAATCTGAAGTGAGTTGATTAAAGCAGCCGCAGAAATGATTGCAGTTCCGTGCTGATCATCGTGCATTAAAGGAATATCTAATTCTTCTTTTAATTTTTGTTCGATATAAAATGCTTCCGGAGCTTTAATGTCTTCAAGGTTAATCCCACCGAAAGTTGGAGCAATACCTTTTACAATTTCTATAAATTTATCGGGATCTCTTTCATCAATTTCAATATCAAAAACATTGATGTCTGCGAAAATTTTAAATAAAAGACCTTTCCCTTCCATTACAGGTTTTGAAGCTTCTGCTCCAATATCGCCTAACCCTAAAACTGCTGTTCCGTTTGAGATTACGGCAACCAGATTTCCTTTTCCTGTGTAGTCATAAACTGTTTCAGGATTTTTCTCAATTTCCAGACAAGGAATTGCAACTCCCGGAGAATATGCCAAAGACAAATCTCTCTGTGAAGAGTGTGGTTTTGAAGGAATAACTTCTATTTTCCCTTTGGGTTCTGATTTATGATAATCTAGCGCGGCCTGATTGAAATTTTTTTCGTCGCGTTGAGTTTTATTCGACATAGAATTTTCTGTTTATTTTAAAGTATATATTTAATATGGTAGTTGACTAAACTTTCGATAGGTTTTTGTACAACGTGTCCCACGTTTAAATTGAGTTCTGAAGCTACAGAACGTAGAATATTTTCGTAATAATAAGCAATTGATCCGATAAAATTGATCTCGGATTCTTTTGATTCTTCGTAAGGAATGACTTGATATTCAAAGAAATTTTTCATCTCTTCGGAAACCATTTGTATAAAATAAGGATGCTCTTTTCTTTCTACCACAAATTTATTAAAATCTGCCAAGAAAGCATTCGGTCTTGTGCTGTGGTACATATTTTTCAATGCCTCATCAATCGTCAAATGATAGGTGTTTTCAAACTCTTTATGAAGATCTTGTGGAAGTTTCTGCATAAAAAACCTTCTAACCAATTGTTTGCCGATTGCACTTCCGCTTCCTTCATCACCGATAAGAATACCCAAGGAAGGAAGTTTGATTTTTAAATTTTCTCCGTCGAAGTAACAAGAATTAGAACCTGTTCCCATAATGCATACAATGGCAGGTTTCCCATTATATGCTGCAAATGCAGCCGCTGCCAAATCTTCTCTTACAGAAATTTTAGCATTAAAGAATACTTTCCCCACTTCCTGTTCTATAGTGTCGCAGTTTTGTTTCACACCGCAACCTGAACCATAGAAATAAATCTTGGTAATAGAGTTTTTTACAGACGCTAAGCTTGTATTTTTTTCAATTTCCGGAACAATAAGTTCTCTGCTGATAAAATTTGGGTTGAAGCCAATAGTTTCAGTTTTTAAGAAGACATTTTTGAATTCATCTAAAATTACCCAGTCTGATTTTGTAGAACCACTATCAACAATAGCAATCATAATTCTTATTTTAAGAGTGCTAAATTATGAATTAATCTTTAAATAGCCTTTAAAAACAGACAAGGAAACCCCGCTTAATGACGAAGCTCAGCTTTTGATTTCGGTTTTATTTTGGTTAAACTGTATGAGCCAGTCTTCTATCTCTTCTTCAAGATAAGATGTCTGCATGACCATGGCGTTGATAAAATCGTCAGGAATAGGTTCTCCTTCTTTATTTTCTAAATTCCAAAGCTCATCCGACATATTTTCATACTCTGAATACACTCTCTTAAAGCGGGTATTTTCTTTTTCTAAAGCTTCAATATTTTTTTGCTGAAGCTGAAATTTCCTGTATTTGTTTTGAGATTTCATACAAATATTTGATTTTTTTAATGTGTAAAATTTTGAGCAACGTGTCTCAACCACTTGTTACAAGATAGAAAAACCATCAACAGAATGAGTTGAAAATGAATTTAGTATCAGGTAGATTTGTTCCTTTCCGAAAACTAAATTTAGAAATTATTTTCAAACGAAAAAAAAAATTAACAACTTTTTTCACTGTTTAACATATAGTTATAAATTTGCACATTACTAAAATACATGCAAGAACTATTATTACGCCACAAACAAGTCCTGTTTTTCATTATTGCCGGCGGATTAAGTGCCATTGTAGAAATTGGAAGTTTCAAGATTTTCAGCACCTACCTTCCACAGATATTTACCATGGAGCAGAATTTTCATGGTATTCATTATCCTTTAAGTAACATTTTCTCTACAAGCTGCGGAATTTTGTCTAACTATTTCCTCAGCATTTGGTTTGTTTTTGAACGCGGAAAACATTCTAAAAGAAGAGAGTTTGCCTATTTCATGGGAGTTTCTTTTATTTCTACATTATTAAGTCTGTTTTTCTTTCAGATATTCTACAGTTTTATATTTAAAGATAATATTGATTTAATTTTTTATACCTTGAGTCCGGAAATGATCAGTAAAATTGCTGCCATTCTCTTGGTTTCTATTCTTAATTATTCGGTGAAGAAAAAAGTAATTTTTAACGGTTGATTTGTGATAAAGATTTTAAATTATCTCTGGAGGTTCTGGCTGGTTGTATTGGCATTTTTGCTTACAATTATTTTAGGTTTACCTGTTTATCTGTTTTCTCTTAATAAGAAGACTTATAAATATGCCTATATATTTATCCGAATCTGGTGTTATGGAGTTTTCTACGGAATGGGAATGCGATATGAACTCATCAATCTCACCGATAAAAAAATTGATAAAAACACGCAATACGTTGTAATCTCCAATCATACTTCGATTATGGATATTATGCTTCCGTGTATTTTGTTTCCCAACCACCCTCTTTGCTATGTAGGCAAAAAAGAATTAGTGAAAATTCCGATTTTCGGAACTATATATAAGAGAATCTGCGTGATGGTAGACCGAAGCAGCCCAAGAAGCCGCGCAGATGTATACCGAAGATGCGCCGAAAAAATGGAAGAAGGTAACAGCATTGTTATTTTTCCCGAAGGTGGCGTTCCTGATGACACTTCAGTTGTTTTAGATGATTTTAAAGACGGTGCATTTACCTTATCATCTAAACATCATTCTCCTATTGCCGTTTTTACTTTCATTGGTTTAAAAGAAATGTTTCCGTTTGATAACTCAAAAGGTTTTCCAGGAAAAGTAAAAGTTTACTTCAACGATATACTAAAACCCACAGATTCTCCAAGGGATCTAAAATTGTCTTCATATGAGACAATAAAAAAAACATTAACAGATCACAGTTAATCAAAGAAAAAAATTATATTTGTTGTTAAGAATTTTAAAAACAAATATGTCTAACACAAATCAACCAACTAATTACCCCGCACTTTACACACTTATACTTGTGTTTTTTTTCTGGGGTTTTATTGCAGCCGGAAACAGTATTTTTATTCCGTTTTGTAAAAACTATTTTTCTCTCGACCAGTTTCAGTCTCAGCTGATCGATTTTGCTTTTTATACAGCATATTTTCTCGGTGCATTACTGCTCTTCATCTCCAGTACGATAAAAGGTGTTGATATCATCGGAAAATGGGGATACAAAAAAAGTATTGTCTACGGACTCCTCCTCTCAGCAATTGGCGCCGCCATTATGATTATTGCAGTAAAAAGCAATGTCTATTTTGGGATGCTAATCGGTTTATTTGTTGTAGCACTAGGTTTTTCTATTCAGCAGACTGCCGCAAACCCTTTTGCTGTCTTATTGGGAGATCCCAAAACAGGAACCAGCAGACAAAATCTTGCAGGAGGTGTAAACTCTTTTGGTACTTCAATAGGACCTATCATTGTTGGTCTTGCTCTTTTTGGGACGACCGCTACTGTTGACGACGATCAAATAAAACATTTGGCTCTGGATAAAGTAATTTTACTGTACACTGCAGTAGGAGCTTTATTTTTAATTGCTGCCGGAATTTTTTATTTTTCTAAAAAACTACCTGCCGGAATTTCTACTGAACCTATGGAAAAAGCAGGAAAAGCAAGAAAAAACCTTATTGCCATGACTGCTTTGGTCATTGTTTGTTTCATCCCTGTATTTGCAAGCTACAATTCTGATGCTGCTAAAAAAATTGAAGTTTTAAACAGTGAAATAACCGTTTTAGACAACAGCAAAAAAACTGAGACAGATGTTGCCGCAATAGCAACTATCGAAAAAAATATTGATGCTAAAAAAGTAGAATTACAGGAAGTAAAACATCCGTTAGAAAAACAAAGAATGTACTATTTAGGTGGTGCATTACTTGCTGTAGTTTTGTGTTTGGTATATGCTAATACAAGTTCTAAGAAAAATCCGGAAGGATGGGGAGCTATGAAATATCCACAGCTTGTTCTGGGAATGCTTGCTATTCTTGCTTATGTAGGTGTAGAAGTTGCCATTGGAAGTAATTTAGGAGAACTTCTAAGCTTACCAGAGTTTGGAGGACATCAGTCTTCGGATCTTGCACCTTATATTTCGATGTATTGGGGAAGTTTAATGATCGGAAGATGGACTGGAGCAATCAGCGTTTTCAACCTAAATAAACAACAGCAAATGATTGCAACGATTATTGTTCCTTTTGTTGCGTTTTTTGTAATTATAGGAATTAATATGATTGCACAGAAAGATATGTCGCATTTATACTATTATGCAATCTGTATTGTTATTCAGGTGATTTTATTCTTGGTAAGCAAAAACAAACCTGCACTGACTCTTATTATCTTCGGATTATTTGGAGTGATCGCAATGATCATCGGATTACTTACAACAGGAAACATTGCAATCTATGCATTCCTTTCAGGAGGTCTGGCTTGTAGTATTATGTGGCCTTCTATTTTCACATTGGCTATTACAGGATTAGGAAAATATACAGCTCAAGGTTCTGCATTTTTAGTAATGATGATTTTGGGAGGAGGAATTATCCCACCACTACAAGGGAAACTTTCTGATATTATAGGAATCCACAGTTCGTACATTATCCCAGTATTGTGTTTTGCCTATATTACTCTTTTTGCTTACATGGCAAGAAAGGCTTTGAGTAACCAAGGAATTAATGTTGACGTATTAGAATCTGAAGGTGCGCATTAATACAATAAATACATATCGCAAAAAAAGATTTTGGGCAGCTATTTTAGTTGTCCAAATTCTTTTGTTCTTTACATTTTCAAAAATAAGAATTGCAATTTCTATGTTTGAAAGTTTTTTTGAAATTCAGAAAGAAATTCATCAACTCTTATTTTCATGGATTCCGTTTTCGTTTGGAGATATACTTTACCTACTTTTAGGAATTTGTATTTTTTATTTAATTATTACATTTTCTAAGAAGAAAACAAGAAATGCATCACTTTTTAAAATACTGATTCTTGTTAATATTTTTTATTTCTCGTATCAAATATTCTGGGGAATGCTTTACTTTCAAAAACCTATTATCGAAAAACTTCCCGAAAAAGAAATAACTTTAGAAAAGAAAAAAGAATTAGCCTTAAAATATTTGGAGAAATGTAAACAAACAAGAGCTGTTGTAACGGAAGATAAATATGGTGTTTTTCAAATTTCAGATATTAACAAGATAAAAACTGAAATCCTCAGTCAACAAGCAAAACTCCCCTCTTTTATTTCGAGTAAAAAGGCGACAGAAATCAATTCATTAAAGCCAAGTTTATTTGATGGTGTAATGAGCTTTACAGGAATTCTTGGGTATTATAATCCATTTACTTCAGAAGCTCAATACAATCCGCAATTGCCCTCATCTTATATTCCTTTTACTTTAGCTCACGAAAGCTCTCATCAGTTAGGCTTTGCCCGCGAACAGGAAGCGAATTTTATCGGGTATTTGATAGGAATACAATCATCAAACCCAGAACTTAAATACAGTGCAGAATATTTTACCTTAAAAAGTCTGCTCAACTCAATTATCTATGAAGACGAAAAATTTGTAGAAAATGTAATTAGCGATTTTTCTTCAAGGATGAAGAGAGACCGGGCTTATGAAAAGCAATTTGCAGCAAAACATCAGGGATTTTTGAATGCTTTCTTTAGCTTTACCAATAATTTATTTCTTAAGAGCAATCAGCAAGAAGGCTCTGTAACTTATTCTTATTTCATTGATTTGTTGATTCGCTACGAAAACTGAACAAAAAAAGAATCGTATCAATTGATACGATTCTAAAAACACAAATGATGAAAAAAAATTTATTACCTTGACTTGTTCCCTCATTCAAGGCTCTGTAAAAATACAACAATATTTTTAATTTCAAAATTCTAGGCAATATTTTTTACCGATTTTAAGAAAACTTTATGACTTTTTAAGTTCGCCATTTTCATTAATCCCTTTAATTTGATTTACTATTCAATCACTTATTAGTTAAATACTTTTAAAATAAATAATATATTCAAAATATATTATTAAATTGATAAAAAGATTAAAATAATATTATCTTATTTTTTTCAAGGAAAATATTAAGTTTTATTTTTAATTGTAAGAGAAAATATTATAAATAAATATTGATTTCATTCCATTTGCTCAAAAATTGTATCTTAAAATTTCAATAACTAATTTAAATGTAATTAGATTAATAAAACAAACTCTTCATTATATGAGTAAGATCTTTAATAAATTATTTCAAACTAATTATTTAAAAAAAATGAACTTTTGTATGATGAAGTTAACAATATACGTTTAAGTAATGATTGTATAAATAAAAACCGCAACAATTGAAATCAATTATTACGGTTTGAATTGTAGCGAAGACGGGAATTGAACCCGTGACCTCAGGGTTATGAATCCTGCGCTCTAACCAACTGAGCTACCTCGCCGTTTTGGTGGTGCAAATATAGAAAATATTTAGAACTCTCCAAAATTATTTTGCATTTAAATACGTCAAAACATCACCTACATGATCTGGCTTACTGATAATCTTATTGTTAGCATCCAAAATAAAATAGCTCGGTGTAGCATGTACATTGTAAGTTTCTGCGTAAGAACTATTCCACCCTTTCAATTCGGAATCATTAATCCATGGAAATGCTATAATTTTCTTGGAATATGAATCTTTATCCGAATCTAAAGAAAGCCCGATTACCTGAATATTTTTAGCCTTTAGCTCATTATATTTTGCTAAAAGTTGCGGAAGTTCGGTTTCACAGTGAGAGCATGTAGAAGACCAGAAGACTACTATTTTTTTATCGGATTTTACATCTGCAATAGTTTTAGCAACTGTGTTAACAGGTGAATGAAATTTATAGTTTGGAAATACAGCCCCTATTTCAACATTAGCATTCGCTTTTAAAGTTGTAGCCAAACGATCCGTAATAGTACATTTCAGATTTTTCGCCAAGGTTAAATACTTATTTTTGAGCTCAGTCATTTCATAAACATCAAAGATGTCTATGAGCTCAGATAAAACCGTTTGTCCACGGGGAGTTTCTACTTTTAAACGGTCTAATAATTTATCAACTGATGACCCTACATTTGAATTACCTGCATTATTAAGATATGCAACTAAGATAGGTCTTACTAAGGATGAGGATTCCAGCATGTCATTAGACTTATCAAAGAAATCCACAATCTCATCCGTACTTACTTTTTTAGCATCATCTTTTGATAAGTATTTATTATAGTTGGTATTGTAATAGTATACAAATGGATGCTTTGTCTGATCAATAATATTAGAACCCGAAAGATTACCCATCTCTTTAACAAGAGCTTTCCCGAAATCTGTATCATCTTTGTAATATTCTTTAATCTGTACCAATGCCGGAAGAATAAGTTCTTTTTTCTGAGAATATTCCTGAATATTATTCATCAGATTATTAGCTTCATCCTGATAAATAACATTTTTAATTTTATTATTTTGAGTTTCTAGTTTTATCTCAACGTTCTTATTCTCAGAAATAAAACTTACCGTATTATTTGTATTAGGAAAATAGACTTTCATCATCCCAGAATAACTTTTTGGATATTTAAAAACCCAAGAATTATTTTTGTTTTGTTCTTTTGTAACAATAATATCTTTAGAACCACTGAGTGTATATAAAATCCCTTCCTGTTCTTTAAAATCTGCGGGAGCATGTATGGTTACAGAAAACTGAGCTTTCAGTGAAAACACCAACATCAATCCGGATAGTACAAATATTTTTTTCATGATGTAAAAATAAAAAAACTCTCTGACTAATCAGAGAGTTTGAAATATTTTAATAAAACTTTTATATTTTTTGCGTCTTATATTTTTTAGCAAAGTAAGCAATTATTAAAATTGCTACAATGCCTAAAACATATACGTACATATCGATTGGTGAGGCTTGGTTTCCATATCCATTTCCCCCTTGTCCACCAGGTTGAGGAGGTAATTCTGCTTTAAGTAGTAAACAAAAAAAGGATGTAGCTAAGTATAAAATTTTATTTCTCATAATTTGTGTATATTATTTTATAACCTTTTTAACAACTTTAACTCCTTTTTCTGATTCACATTCAACTAAATATGCTCCATTTTGAGAAAGTGGTAAAATAAAATTATTTTTAGTAAAGATATCTTTCTGTGTAAATATTTTTCGTCCAGCGACATCAAAAATTGTAACTGTAGCCTTATTCCAAGCTTTAGGGAAAATTACTTGGTGGCTATTAGATTCTTTTTCAAATGCGATCACCAAACCATCATCTTTTATAATAGTTTCGTTAGTCGCTAAAGTTCCGCTGTTTGGTAACCCATAGTACAGTCCACTATTAACAGCTGTTGCTGGTACGATTTGGTTGTGAGATATCTGTGTATATGTTCCTGGTGTTTGCTCAATATAGAAACTATTGTTACCATTAACAAAAGTAGATTGACCATCTGAAAGAGCAATAGCATCTTCTGCTAGTTCAAATTTAAAAGATGTAATTTTTGTTAAATCAGCATTCATTCTGATTTTCTTCCCCAAATAGTCTACTTCATTTGCTTCGTTAATGTATAACCAGTATAATCCGTTAGCAACAGTATCTTCACCTCCAGAAGGAAGTTCTTCCCTTGTACTTAATGCACCACTGAAAGCAGCAGCCTGCAGTTTTACATCATTCAATCTACCTGTAGATAAATTAGCACCAACAACATAATAAGTCCTCATTACTTCATCTCCATTTGTATCTAATCCTATAATACGAAGTTGCTTTAATGTATTTCCGTTTTTAGCAGCAGTTAAGGAATATGGAGTGGATGCTGCTCTCGTAGTAGAAGCAAATCTTCTTAAACTATTAAATATAATATTCTGATCAGCAGTATTATTTCTTAACTTAATAACAAATGCCTGCATTGGCTTAATAACAGCCCCTTCAAAATCTCCAGCTGGAATTCCACTCGTGTCGTAAGTAACATATTTATATTGAGTTGATGAAGTTGCACCTAAATTACTTGTTACTACTCCAAGAGATTCGTATCTTATACCACGAATTGATGTAATAGCATTACCATCATCTCCAGTACCTGCTCCATCTTCATCATATCCTACTCTCGAAAGATCTATATTTGTTAAAAATGGATTTCCGAATTGGTACATATTTCTACCAAAATTACCACTTTCCGCACCTGCTAATCCATTATAAAAACCTGCACCATCTGTAATAGCAAAAGCGTCTTGCAAATAAGTTTTATATTGCTCATTATAAACACCATTATTGTTATTACCCGTGCCCACACCATAAGCAATAGGAGAATAAACACTCCCACTTAAAGTATAACCAGCACCTCTTAAAGTATAATTCAATGGATTTGCAGTAGATAGCAAAGTTCCACTCGGATTATTATTATCACTAAAAGGCACACCTTTTATAGTATGAAGTGCAGCTGGATTCCAGTTTGCAGCTCCTACGGCATAATATCTAGCTGCATTATTGTATAATACTGTTTGTATATCTGCGGCAGCTTTGGTCAATGTGGTAGTAGAAGTGTTTGGGATATTATGCATTAAAACTCTTTGATTCTCCCAATATCCTATAGAATTTGTATTCCTAAGATTAGAAAAACCTGTAGTCCCCAAATCAAATGATAAAGTTGATGACTCAGTTGCATTATCTGCTGACACATAGGTTCCAGATAATCTCTTATTGTAAAAAGGCAAAGCCATTTGTTGGAAAGTACCATTTGCAGTGGCTCTATACTGTTTATCTACAATAGCAGTTATATCCGCTTGACGTAAATTTGTAATATAGAGTTGGCCATAAGGGGAAGTTGCCGTAGCATTGTCATACAGCAGGTTAAAGTTACCTCCATTAAGTTTCGGAGAAGTTCCATTTGCCTGAAATGTCTCAAACTTATCAGTAGTAGCACCACCTACAATCATAAAGTTTCCATAATTGTCAACCTTACCATCTCCAACAGTTTTCAAACCACCACCATTGTAAACAAGCGTGCCTGGTCTTACAGTCATAACAGCACCTGGAGCTACTGTAGTAAGTTGCGCCTTTGACTGGAAAAAGGAAACTAAAAGGGCAACAGTTAATAAATTTTTTTTCATTGTAGATTATTTTTTTGTGTTAGTACAATCTTCACCTGCAAAGATATAATTTTTTTTTAAAAAAAAATATTAAAATCACTTACTAATCAAAATATTATCATTTTTCAAAATAATTTCTTCATCTTCACCAATTGAAAACATATAGTCTTCCAGCACTTTTTCAGTAGTTCCACGTAATCCTCGTGCTCCTAAACCTTTTTCCATAGTTTCATCAACAATTTTCTCAACAGCACTTTCTGTAAACACGAGCTTTGTCCCATCCATCTTGAAAAGTTCTACAAATTGATTGGTGATTGAGTTTTTTGGCTCAGTCATAATTCGCACCATCGTTTCCTTTGTCAGTTTCTCCAAATATGTAATAATTGGGAATCTTCCGAGAAGCTCCGGAATTAATCCAAACGAACGAAGATCTATAGCATTAATATTTGTTAATATATCATCATCGTCTCCTGCTTTATTTATTTTTTCAGAGCTGAAACCAATTGTCTGCTTATTCATTCTTCTTTCGATGATTTCTTTAATACCATCAAAAGCTCCTCCCGCAATAAACAGAATATTTTGTGTATTTACCTGAATATATTTTTGATCGGGATGCTTCCTTCCTCCTTGTGGTGGTACATTTACGATGCTTCCTTCCAAAAGCTTCAGCAAACCCTGCTGCACTCCTTCTCCTGAAACGTCTCTTGTGATGCTTGGATTATCCGATTTTCTGGCAATTTTGTCTATTTCATCAATAAAAACAATTCCTTTTTCTGCTTTTTCCACATCGTAATCTGCTACCATCAGAAGACGGGATAAGATACTTTCTACATCTTCACCTACATATCCAGCTTCCGTTAAAATAGTTGCATCTACAATACAGAAAGGAACGTTTAGTTCTTTAGCAATTGTTTTTGCCAGTAAAGTTTTTCCTGTACCCGTCTCACCGATCATGATGATGTTGGATTTCTCAAGTTCTACTTCACGATTTTCATCTTTTGCATGAAGCAATCTTTTGTAATGATTATACACTGCAATAGAAAGCTGCTTCTTAGCCTGATCCTGCCCGATAACATATTGGTCAAGAAACTCTTTTATCTGTTTTGGTTTTTTTAATTCGTCTATAGTCTCTGCTGGAGAATATCCTGCCGGAGAAACACTATCTTTCACTATAGAATGAGCCTGCTCTATGCAGTTTTCACATATAAATCCGTTTTGACCGGAAATCAGCATTTGCACTTCATTTCTTTTCTTGCCACAGAAAGAACACTGGTTTGCATTCATTTGATTGTAATATAATTAAAGAAAATCGCAAAAAATTTCTTTTTCACGACTCTCCTTTTTTGTTAAGAATTAATTATTGAATTTTGAATTTCTGTATATTCTTCTACAGATAATTTTAATCGTTCATTTTTAAAGTTCATATCTTCTACCCTATTCAAAGGAATGAGATGTATATGTGCATGCGGCACTTCCAAGCCTACTACCGCAACACCTACTCTCACGCAGGGAATTGCGTTTTTAACTTTTTTTGCCACATTCTGAGCGAAACTCCATAGATTTTTGTATTCTTCACTGTCCAAATCGAAAATCAGATCGATCTCTTTTTTCGGAATAACTAATGTATGACCTTTTACTAAAGGCAATGCGTCTAAAAAAGCAATAAAATGATCATCTTCTGCAATTTTATATGCAGGAATTTCACCGTTGATGATCTTTGTAAATATTGAGCTCATATTATTTTTTCAAAGATGAATTATAATTTTTTTCAGATTTTAATCTAATGTAATGTCCAGAACCTCGAAAGACAATTTGTTCCCATTTGGTAAAACAATCTCCGCTTTCTCACCAATTACTTTTCCTAATAAACCTTTTGCAATAGGAGTATTCACCGATATTTTTCCTGTTTTCAAATCACTTTCGTTATCCGGAACCAATTTAAAAATCTGTTCTTTTTTCGTATCATTATTCATCAGTCTCACCGTCGTTAAGATGGATACTTTTGAAGTATCTAACTGAGTTTCATCAATCACTTTAGAAGTTGTAACAATGTCTTTTAATTTAGAAATTCTCATCTCCAACATTCCCTGTGCTTCTTTGGCTGCATCATATTCTGCATTTTCAGATAAATCTCCTTTATCTCTTGCTTCTGCAATCTGTTGAGTAATTTTGGGTCTCTCAATTTTCTCCAATTGCTCAAGCTCGGCTTTCATTTTCTCTAATCCTTCCTTAGTTACATAGCTCGCCATAATTTTAAAATTTTGTTTTAGTATAAAAAAATAATCCGACATTTGTCGGACAATGTTTTTGCGTGTTAATCGTTATTGTTTTACAAATATATAAAAATTTATATTCTAATGAAAAAAACTTTTTCAATCATATCATTTTTCATCTTACTGACTTTCAGTTTATTAAACATAAACTCTTGCAGCAACCGAGAAGACACGGTAAGCTGTTTTCCAAATTCTCCAATCAGTGTTAATTTAAACCTTAATTTAGCAGCTTACAACAATTTAAACTTCGTTGGACAACCGATCTACATTAATGAACAACAATCCGGAACACGCGGTTTAATTGTCGTTCGTACTTCAGATGTGCCTGCAAATTTCAAAGTTTATGATAGAAACGCACCTCATATTTGTCCAGATAATAACACAACACTCGAAATTAAAGATAATATAAGTATTGTTTGTCCTAAAGACAATGCGACATGGATTTTGCTTACCGGTCAGCCAACTGCAATTTCATCTGTTCCGCCAAAAACCTATTTCTGGAATTACGATCCTGCAACGAAGAACCTAAATCTATATAACTAATATGAAAGCCGTTATACAGAGAGTTTCTGAAGCAAGCGTAAAAGTTGATGACCAAATAGTTGGAGAAATAGGAAAAGGATTGATGCTGCTCATTGGTATTGATGAGAATGACGAAAAAGCTGATGCAGACTGGCTTATTCAGAAAATTTTAAATCTCAGAATTTTTGGGGATGAGGATGATAAACTCAATCTTTCCGTAAAAGATATTTCAGGTGAAATATTGTGTATCAGTCAGTTCACGTTAATTGCAGATTACAAAAAAGGGAACAGACCTTCTTTTATTAAAGCTGCAAAACCTGAAAAAGCAGTTCCTTTGTTTGAATATTTTAAAGAAGAGATTGCAAAATCCGGTTTAAAAATTGAAAAAGGAATTTTCGGAGCAGACATGAAAGTTTCGTTAATTAATGATGGTCCGGTAACAATTGTTATGGATTCTATAACCAAAAGCTAATCAATGACTTTTAATTTAAAAATCAATTTATTTTTTTCTATTATCATTTCATGTTTTTGCTTTGGGCAAAATCGCGATAATCTTTTAAAAATCAAACTTGATTCAGCTTTTTCTGAAGTGTTTAAAGAGAATGAACCTGGCGGAAGTATTTTTATTCAGCAAAGCGATAAAGTTTTGTATGAAAAATCTTTTGGACTAGCCGATCTTAAAACAAAGGAAAAATTTACTTCAAAAACAGTTTCCAATCTTGGGTCAATCACAAAAACATTTGTAGCTTACGGAATTCTCTTGCTTGAGAATCAAAAAAAATTATCCACAAATGACAATCTTTTAAAATTTTTTCCAGATTTTAAAAACAAAGAAATTGCCTCAAAAATTAAGCTGAAACATTTCTTAACCCATACTTCAGGAATTCCTGACAGAAGAAATGTGGAAAAAGACAGTATTTTTTATCTTACGGCAAAAGATGAAGAAAATTTCAAGCCATTACAATCATCAGAAACATTAGAATTCGAGCCTGGTTCAAAATTCGAATATTCAAATCCTGCGTACAATGGTTTGGCTTTGATTATTGAAAAAATTAGCAAAATGAAATGGCAAAAATTCATCGAAAAGAATATCTTTCAGCCATCCGGAATGAAAAACAGTAAAATAACCGACGGCAATTTTCCTGATAAAAATGTCGCTCACGGATATATCCTTAAAGATAATAAATACGAGGAATATGATTATAGCGAATATCCGACCTTTACAGCTGCAGGAAATGGCGGAGTATGGAGTTCGATTGATGATTTAAAAAAATATATAAAAGCAATTAACGAATGTAAATTTGCTAATTGCGATATCATGAAATCCTCAAAAACAGTCAAAAATCTGGAAAATTGGAAAGAAGAAAAGCCATTTTATCATTCAGGAGTCTGGTTTGTTCATAGTGGCTTTTATTATTATACAAAAACTGAAGAAAACGAAAATGTTATTGAACACGCCGGAGATCAGGGCGGGTTTAAATCACATTTAATTATGATTCCGGAGAAAAACATAACAATAATCTGGCTTACCAACAATAATCAATTCATAACAGGAACAATTCGAAGAATATTATTAAATCTAAATTATATCACTTCTTAATTACAAAAGCTTAAATTCGCAGAAAATATATTTACATTCAACAATGAAAAAAACGTTATTTACCTTAGTTCTTTTAACAGGCGTAAATCTTGCATTCGCTCAGAAATCTTATACAGATGAGCAAAAAGCATCGTATTACATCGGTCTTGATATTGCTCAAAACCTGAAAAAACAAGGATTCACAATAGATCCTGAACTTTTGTCTCAAGCTATTAAGGATGAGTTTTCTGATAAGGCAAAATTATTTCCTAAAGAGGAGTTAGGTACATTTTTACAAGGCTTCATGCAGAAACAAAATGAGAAAAAGCAAGCACAGGCAAAAATAGAAGCTGAAGAAAACAAGAAAAAAAGCGCAGAATTTCTTAGTAAAAACAAACTTAACAAAAATATAAAAACCACCGCAAGCGGTTTACAATATGAAGTTTTGAAAGAAGGTGACGGGAAAACAAAACCCACAGCTACGAACACGGCTACAGTAACCTACACCGGAAAACTAATGGACGGAACTGTTTTCGATTCTACAGATAAAAACGGAGGAAAACCAATCGAACTGAACCTTTCCGGAGTGATAAAAGGCTGGACTGAAGGTATTCAACTAATGAGCAAAGGTGCTAAATACAGATTTTACATCCCATCCGATCTTGCTTACGGAGATAACGGAGCAGGTGGTGTAATTCCTCCAGGAGCAGCTCTTATTTTCGATGTTGAGCTGATAGATTTCAAATAATCTTTTCCTAAATAAAAATAAAAACGTCTTTCAAAAATTTTTGAAAGACGTTTTCTTTTAAATACTTGTGAAAAATAATTCTACAAACATTCTGTAAAATGAAGTCCTTATTTCAAATATAAAGCAGTTAATTTTTATTTTGAACGCTTAGCTGAAAACTACATAAATTTAGTCTGTATTTTCTAAAACTTTCTGGAGTTTTTTTATTTTCCATAATTATTTTGCTAATAATTAATCAGTTATCATCAAATTCTGGGGAGTTTGCAAGTATTTTCTATAACAAATTTCAACTATAATATCACTAAAATTTGATTTTAATAATTATTTCACTTGACAGTTACAAAAAGTAATCATTAAGCAGTACGTAGTTTTTAAAGAAATTTAATTCATTTTAGTTAAAAATACCTATTATTTTTTGAATTAATAGTATTTATTTAATTAAATTTAAGACACCAAACTAAATATTATTATCATGAAAAATTACTTTTTTATGCTCTATTTCCTTGTGCCAGGAAATATGGCTTATTCTCAGGTCGGAATTAACACAACAGATCCTCAAGCAACACTCCACGTTGAAAGAAGAACCGATCAAACAAAACCGGACGGAATTATTCCTCCAAGATTTACCGGAGATGAATTAAAAGCCAAATCAAATGCTTACGGTACATTGCAAGACGGAGCAATTGTTTACGTAACAGAAGCTGTAACGGGTTCACCAGATCCAAAAACAGTAGGCGTTTTATCCAGAGGACTTTTTGTATATGATGCCAATATGAATAACGGAAGCGGAACCGGTATGTGGAAGGTACTACCGGAAGGTACAAATACACCCAGTATTACTGGTGACGGTTCTTATGCAACAAGAGTTCGGGGAACATTATCACTTCTTAATTTAGGAATCAATTTACTTGGAAGCACAGCACAAACCATTGCCTTACCAACTGCAACTGCGCTTCCCAATGCAGACGTAGATATTACTTCTGGACAAATCACTACAACATCTACAGATTCCTACTACACTGTTCCATCAAGCGGAATTTATCAGATTCATTATACCTACAGAACAGGACAGGGTTTAAGATTAGAATTATTAGCAGCCAACCGACCAGGTCTGATCATTACCAAAACAGCATCAGGAGCTGCTGCAACAACTGCAACAACTATTGACTACAGATATTTTGGGGGCATAAGTTTAGTAGCATTATCGGGACTTCCAATTGTTGGCGGTTTAACGCTTACCAATCTTGCTCTTACACAAGGACAGATCAGTCATATTTATCAATTTACTGCGGGAGACAGAATAAGATTTGGAATTGTAACGGGCGGTTTATCTGCAGGTGTTCTAACTGATTCGTCAGCAGAAATTTCTATTTATAAAATCAAATAGAAAGTTTATAAAAAAATGCTTTCTCAAAAAATTGGGAAAGCATTTTTATCATATTTTTCTTTTTCTATCTAACAGGTACACTGCTGAAATTCAATGCTACTTTCAAATTCATGTCTGAAGTAGTTTGATTTTTTAGTTCGTAAACTGTTCTTACCGTTACACCTGTACTTTTCACAACTTCATCAAGAAAACCTGCATTATTCAGATCTAAATTTAAACTTGATGAATTGGTTGAAATATCCGATCTTGATGCAACCAATCTTTCATTGGTTCCTGTAGATGAAATATAAACTTTCACAGATTTTAAAGCACTTAAATTTCCTCCAGTTGGAGAAACTACAGAGATTTTAGCATCAGCAATTCTCACATCTTTTATCTGTGCATTATTATTTCCGCCAAACCAAGTTTGAACATTGGTTGCTGTCGCCGTAGAAGAAACTTCTTTATTCGCAGGAACTCCCGTTGAAACCAATACATTTGCGGTGTAAGGAAATGTATTCTGAATAACTGACTGAACGGTTCCGCAACTTACCAAAGCAGCTGAAGCGATAATTGCTGCTGGAAATATATTTTTCATAATAATTGATTTATATTTTTAAAAGTTTCAGTTGCACAAACTATACCAAATCTATTCTACAGTTACTGAAAAGCTTCCTGTGGTTTTTCCTTCTGCCATATTATTTTTACCGATGATTAACCAGACTTCACCAGATGATGGAACATCATAAGTAATTTCTCTCATAAAAGGACCATCCATTTTACCATCCGGAAGTTTTATCTGATTGAATCTGATGTTAAAATCCTTCTGATTGGTATTGATTTTTGCAGTGATTTTAGGTTTATTAAAATTTGAAATTTTCAAAATAAGTTTATCATGCTTTTCTGTAAACTCTTCTCCTATCGTAAACGGAAGACGTTCTCCATCTGCCATTCTTACAATTACTCTGTCTTTTTCTTCCCGCATTACACCGGTTTGCAAGACTTCTTTCGTAGCAGGAGCATTATTGATCACAGAATCCCGATAACTTTTATCTACAGCAGAATCAAATCCTGAGTTCTGAGCAGGTTGCTCTGTAACAATCATTGAATCTTTACCTGAAACCTCGGACACTGAAGCCTCTTTTTTACATGATAAAATTATTAATGGGATAAGTAAGAAAACAGATTTTTTCATAATACATTATTTTGATTTTATAATTACCAGCTTTTTAATTGTCTGGCTCTCATAAATTATTTTTGAACAGTTTCATAATAAAAGACTTTAGAAAGAAAAGTTTCCGATCTTTCGTTCTTTACTTTTTCTAAAACATCTTTTCTCAATTGGGGATCGTGTTTTTCCTCAGCATATTTCAGCAAATATTTTTCACTAAAATTGATTGAAGTTAAATGATAATTAATCACAAAATCACTTCTTTTCATATTTTGAGAAGTGATAATTCCGCCCCAATTGACATAACTGCATGCTAAAATTGTTCCATAAAAAAACCAGATCATCGTATTAAAAAGAAAGACATTCCTTTTCTTTATCTGAATTTTTATAAACGTGATTGCCAATCCGACCAAAGAAAGAATTAAAAAAGCGCACACTCCCAAACGTTTATAAGTAAAACCATAACTAAAAATATATTCGGTATTTTTCAACATTGCAGAGATTACAAGAACAGCATTCAAAACAATCCAGATTTTTACCAAAACTTTCATTAAACCCGCTTTCGGATCGAAGTTGAAGTTTGATTTAAAGTAAAACATAATGACTACAATTGCCATTACAATAGACATGATTACCGCTCCTACTCTCTCATGAGTTTCTTCTGATAATTGATGTGGAGTTTTTACCACCTCATAAAACTGTTCATAATTAAAAATCACAATGAAGAACAACAAAAGAATATTTAATGAAAAGAAAGAAACTACGCCACTCATTCTTTCGGAATCCAAATCTAAAAAAGAATAGGTAGGCTTCTGAATTTTATCTTTCTCGGTAAAGTCGTTTTCCAGAATATGATTTTGTTTGTAAATTAGTTTTTCGACAGAATAATTCCAGAAATTGAATGCAATAAATAATCCTAAAATGGTAATGCAGAGCAACTGCCAAAAATTAATATCAAGTTCGTAATCGCTGAAAACATTTGCAAAATGATCACTTCCTGCAGAATAAATTCCGAAGAAAACAGAAATCAGAACTAAAGGAATGAGTACAAATGCCATTGTTTTCTGCCAAAGACCAGAAGTATTCGTTTTTGGAAGCCAGGAATCGAAACTGAAAAAGCGACAGATAAAGGTGAAACAATTAACCACAAAAACAGGAATCAATAGAAGAATTTTCATCCTTCTGTTTTGCGAACGGTAAGAAAGAAGTAAAAGTGAAATTACAACCGCTAAAAATGAAGGAAAATCTCCGTACCAAGCAAAAGCCACACTCGAAAGCACGCTGGTTACCAAAAGAACAGCAAAAGTTCTTGTTCTGTTTTTTTCCGAAGTTCTGAAAAGCGTGAGAAAAGAATAAACAATTCCCAAAATACCGAGATTGAGACCTACATTTTCGTTATAGAATAAAACTATAAACAAAGCGGTTGTAAGAAATATATAGTGATGTGTTTTCATGATTTTTGAGGTTAAGGTTAAGGTTAAGGTTAAGGTTGAGTAAGAGACTAAAAAATAGCGGGAGCTTCTTTTTGTTTGATAAAATCTTTCAGATTCTCAAAATTTTGCCAGAGAAGTTCTTCAAAATCCCAATGATGAAATGCTTTCATGTTTTTTCCTTTATGGAAAGCTTTGAAATAAATTTTGAAATATTCGGGAAAAACAATTGTTCCTAAAGCCAGAACTCCGAGAAGATAAGCACTGCGTTTACCGTTTCCGAAGAGTAAATACTGCATTGCAATCTCATCCTGAATATTGGTTCCGAAATCGGTGATTAAATGATACACATCGTGGTTTTCCATTTTTGGAATCATTCTGAATCCGTGATTATGGTAAAACTCACCTAAAGTTCGCCCCAAAGAATCTTCTTGAAAACTCAGCAATTGCTTTTCATTGAACAGCCATTGCCTTTTTTTCTTTTTAAAATATTTTCTGTACTGTCTTTGTGAGTTTTCGTACATAAAAATGATAAAACGTACTCGTAATTTTTTCATAGTCTAAAAGTTTAAAAGTGAGATTCCGATAAAGTAATACAGAATTGCGATGGGAATATTGATACAAATAATACTCGAAGCCTTCATACAAACATCCAATTGAGATTTAATAATTACCCCGTAAATCATTAAACCTATAACAACCAATAAATTGATAATTGAACCAAAAATTAAAAGCATAAAGCCATAAAATGCAAAGCCCTCATTTTGTGAAATTAAATACCCGAAAAGACAAATATTTCCCAGAATAAATGAAAGCCAAAAGAAGAATTTACCGATGGTAAGAATATTTTCATTTTTCATATGTAGATTTTTAAGCTTGTGTGAGTTTAAAAACGGTAATCTCCGGACGAACCATAAACCTAACCTGAAAAGAATGACCAATTGCGCGGTTGATGTACAGCATTCTTCCGTCTTCCAGATCAATTTCGCCCGAAACATATTTTCTGTTGTTCACTGGGAGAATTGGCGTAATCACTCCGGGAATTCTGCATTGTCCGCCGTGAGTATGTCCGCTCAAAATCCAGCCTTGATAACCGTTCCAGACATCTTTATCGCAAACATCAGGATTATGACAAAGGACAATATTGGCTTTCGAAGGATTATAATCTTTCATGATTTTCATGGGATCAAAATTGGGCGACCAAAGATCATCGAAGCCAATGAAATTCAAACCATGCAATTCCTGCTGTTGATTTTTAAGCATCGAAACACCTGAATTTTCAAGAATTTCGCAGGTGGTTTCTGAAGAACCGAGATCTTTCCAGTTTTTTCCGTAATCGTGATTCCCTAAAATTCCGAAAGTTCCCAACTTGCCGTAAACAGCTTTTTCCATCACTTTTTTTAAACTTTCGTGATCTTGCGAAGTTCCGTGATTGACGAAATCTCCTGTATAAACCACAAAATCCGGATTGAATTGCTGCGCTTTTTGAAATGATTCAATTAAAAAATTCCAGTCGAAGCGGTTTCCGACGTGAAGATCTGAAATCTGCATCAGAATTTTTCCTTCTAATTCTTTAGGTAGATTTTTTACAGGAAGTTTTCGTTCTACAAATTCTACCCAAAATGGCTCAATCTGCCACGAATAAAACAACGGGAAAGACCCAATCACCGATAGCTGGAAAAGCCTTTTGAGAAAATGTTTTCTGGTCATCTTTTTTACTTGTATAAAAATTAATTTCCAGCGAAAGGAGTTCCGAATATACCAACTGCCAATTCTGCCCAAGTAAGCAATAACAGAAGCAAAATTGCAACAGATACAAAAATTTTATGTGTTCTGTTTTTAATGATTCTCTGAATTAAATCAATAAGAAAAGCCGTTCCGAATAAAAGAATTGCGGCAATCCAAAAATCACCAACTGACCAGTCGAATTCTTTAGAAGTAAAATTTCCGATTAAAGGAATACATAATAGAACTGCAGGTGCAGCATAGATAAACGTAGTTTTTTGTTTTAGTGTCATGATCTGATTATTTCAATTTTTAAAAGTTCTTTGTAATTCAAAGTGAATATTCAAAAAAATATAGCCTTATCGCCCTATTAATTTTTCTAATGCATCCAGATGTTCTGTGAATGCAATTCTCCCAGACTGAGTAACTCGGTACGAAGTCTTTGGTTTTTTACCGACAAATTCTTTTTTCACCTCAATATAATTGGCTTTTTCTAAAGCATTGCTGTGACTTGCCATATTTCCGTCTGTAATCTCAAGCAGGTTTTTCATTTCGGAAAAATCAACCCAATCGTTGACCATAAGAACAGACATGATGCCCAATCTTACACGGCTTTCGAATTCTTTGTTGAGTTGATTAATGTTGATCATAATTGTTAATATATATTGAAATAAAAAGTTGAATCTATAATCTTGTGCTGAGAATCAATCATAAAAATCTGATTATTTCTGATTGCTAGTCTATTAGATTTTAAAAGCTTATCTGAATTTAAAGTATCAATTAAAATTATTGAATCATTACGGCTGTAATCACCCCGAAAATACGAATTTCCTAATCCTGAACCATTGGTAAATTTATAGGTTCCATCATCTCTCAATTCTAAATGTATAAAGTTAAAATCTAAGTCTTTACCAGCTTCCAAATTGACATTTGATAAATCTCTCACAGAAAAAAATAGATGCGTTCCAATCGCTGCAATAATAAGAAGAAATGAAATTGTAGTCAATTTAAAAACTTTTAAATCTCTTAAAACTTTGTACTTTTTAATCTCAATATTTACAACTAAGGCAACGAGAATCAAAAATAATATGAGATAAAATCCCAAAATAAACCCTGCAAATACAAAATCATTATCTTGACATTCTATTGTTAGAGCAAAGTATTTTATTGAAATAAAAATTATCAATACAAATAATAGAATAGATTTCCAGTTTTTCATTGTTACTTGTATTTCTTATGCATAATCAAGCCATACACAATATGCAAAACACCAAAACCAATCGTCCACGCAACCAATCCCCATCCTAAAAATAGAAAGGAAAGTAATCCCAAAACAATTTGACAATATCCTAAATATTTAATATCCGTTAAAGTATATCTTTCTGCACTTACTAAAGCCAATCCGTAGAAAATCAACGTTGCAGGAGCGACCAAAACAAATAAATGATGGTATAAAAGAATAAGACAAAACAAACCTCCTGTTACCAAAGGAATTGCAAAGGTCATCAAAAGTCTTTTTGTAGTTGCATCCCAGATTTTAAGTCCTTTCTTTTTACTTTTATCGGCTGTGAGAATATATCCGCTCAGAATGGCTACAACCAAAATAACAGCACCTATCATTACCAACTCATTGACTAATTGCTTTCCGAAAATATTTCTGTCACCTTCAAAATAATCAATTCCTTCTCTCTGAAAAACAAAATAGACGTAAACAGCACCAATAATTGCTGCCAAACCGGCAACAACACCCGATAAACCACTTAGCGAAATAAAACGTGAAGACCGTTCCATCATAGAACGGATGTGTGATAAGTCTTCGTGATAGTTTTTTGAATCCATAAAAAGAACTTTGAAATACAAAGTTATTATTTATTTTTAGAAATCAAAGTTTTTTTTGAGAAAATTTACTGATCAGATTTTTTACCCCATTGTGCAACCTTCCCAATCGTTAAACCCTGAATAAGAATACTGAAAAGAACCGTAAAATAAGTAGCAACAAGTAAAACATCTTTGATAGAACTTGTCGGCAAAGATAAAACCAACGCTAAAGACAGACCGCCACGTAATCCTCCCCATGAAATAATTCTTGCATCATTTTTATTGAGATTAAAAAATTTAGGAAAAACAGATAAAGGGAGATATACCAAAAATGATCTTGTAAGGAGTACAATAATTACCGATACCAAACCGAGGATTACGTATTCAGTTTTAAAATCGACTTCTATCAAAACAAAAGCAATTACGATGAATAATAAAGCATTAAGAACTACATCTACCAATTCCCAGAATTTATTCACATATTCCTGCGTTGTATCGCTCATAGAAACACTGGTACGGAAATTACCTACCATCAATCCCATCACAACCATAGATAATGCTCCTGAAATATGAAAATGATTGGCAAGATAATATCCTCCCATTACAAAAGCGAGAGTTATCAAAACTTCTGTTTCATAATGATCAACTGCTTTCAAAAGCAAATGCAGAAAATAGCCGTAAACAAGACCTAACAAAATTCCGCCTACAGCTTCCTGAATAAAAAGAATTCCAAAATGACCAAAGCTAAAACTGCCAACACGCAAAGTATCTGACAAAGCAATAAAGAGAACAACACCTACTCCATCGTTGAATAAACTCTCTCCTACAATTACAGATTCCGTTTTCTTAGGAACACCTGCTTCTTTTAAAATTCCTAACACGGCTATAGGATCCGTCGGAGAAATTAATGCCCCGAATAATAAACAATACACAAAGTCGATTTTAATTCCCAACAAATCTGCTACGAAATAGAATAAACAGGCGATAATTCCTGTAGACAAGATCACCCCTCCCAAAGCAAAACTTGTAATCGGTTTTATCTGCGAACGCAGATTCCCCCAATTGGTATGCAATGCACCTGCAAAGAGTAAAAAACCAAGAAAGACATCTATGATCAACTTATCAAGATGTGAGTTTTCAAGATATTTTTCAATTTTCTGTACGTCAATATCCATCCATAACTGAGAACTGAGAACCACTAAAGAAAGTGCTGTAGACAGAAAAAACAACCCTATTACAAAAGGCAGTTTTAGAAATTTCTGATTGATAAAAGCAAATGCTGCTGATAGACAAATCAGCAAGATAAAGATTTCGTAAGATCCCATGGTAATAATTTAAATCAAAATAATATTCAATAATTTTAAAATTTTAATTGAATGTATCGTGACGTATTTGTAGATTTTAAGTCAACAAGATATTAAATTTTAATTTTTAAACCAAGAATAAAAGGAAAAACCATCCTGAAATTCAGAATGGTTTTTGTGATTTGGTTTTGGGTTTATTTAATTGGGAAGTTTAGTTCCTGAGATTTCAAAAGGCATACTCACAGTTTGTCCTCCATCATTCAAATTCAACCATGTTGAAGTAGAAATTACAAACTGTTGTGCATTATTTACTTTGGAGGCATCATGAGGAAACTGAGGGTAAAAATGAGTTCCTGTAGACGTTTTTGACCCCCATTTTATCCAGTATGTTCCTGCACTAAGATTAAGATCTGTAGCCTGAATTTTCATTTTATAAATTTTTCTTGTTGTACCATCCGGTTGTCCCTGCAAAATTCTGTACCATTTTGTTTCTTCAGAAGAAACATAACGATTGGTCGTGAGATCTCCATACACTTTTACCGCTCCTGCTACAGAAGGATTAGAAGAATATATTTCAAAATAAAACTCATTTACAGGAAATGTTGCTCCAGAAAAATTAGTCTGATATGCATAAAAATAAAAGTTCTGAATATTCCATTTTTCGCCTGCCGGAATCTGGAAATCTTCAGCAAGCATACGATCACCCGCAGTTGCTGCAAGTCCCCATGTACTTTGTGGAGTTTTTACTTCACTCCAAGTAAATCCTGTTGGTACAGTTGTTCCTCCTGTTGATGTACTTCCTGTACTCATCCCAGTCACAGAACCATACGTAAAAGCTTCCGGTTGTGGTGCTATTACCGTCTCTTCGTCATCACTTTTACAACTGAATACTAAAGTTGCGACCGACATAAGACATAAAAAAAATCTTGTTTTCATAATAAAGAGCTTTATAAATTATTTGATACAAAACTACTTTACCAGAAAGCAATACCTTAAAGGGAAAACACCCTTTTTAGCGAGTGTCTTCACCTTATTTTATTTTGCTCGCAATCTTTCTTTAATTGCTTCTATGTTTTTCTTTGCAGAATCTTCCAGAATTAAGCTCGCACTCATGTGAATTCTTGCAGGCATCAATTCATTAAAATGTTCTGTACCTTCCCAAGAAACCTTTTTGATTAAAGCTAAAGCATCTTCACTTCTAGAAGCTAATGTATTTAAAAACTTTTCAAGCTTAGAATCCATCTCTGCAACATTTGCTGATACTGAATGATAGATATTGTGCTGCTCTGCCCATTCTGAAGATCTGAAATCTGCATCAATCGCCATTGCCGAAAACTGAGATTTCCCGATTTTTCTTTCTACATAAGGACCGATCACGAAAGGACCTATTCCCAGATTGATCTCCGTAAGAGCCAATGCAGAATCTTGGGTTGCAAAACAATAATCTGCACCACAGGCAATTCCTACACCGCCTCCTGTAGTTTTCCCCTGAACTCTTACAACAACAATTTTCCCACAATTTCTCATGGCATTAAGCACTTTGGCAAAACCTCCAAAGAATTTTGTAGAAGCTTCCAGCTCGTCAATAGCAAGCAACTCATCAAAACTTGCTCCTGCACAGAATGCTTTTTCGCCCTCACTTTTTAATAAAATAGCTTTTACTTCTTTTTTTGCACCTTCATCTAAAATGGTCTGTGCCAGTTTTTCTAGAATTGCACCGGGAAGCGCATTGCTTTTTTGAGTTCCGAAAGTAATTTCGGCAATATTGTTTTTAATTTCTGATGTAACAAAATCGTTCATTCTTTACGTTAATTAGATTCAAACAAAAATACAAAATATGAAGGCTTCGGCGAAAATTAAGTTGAAGATTGTTTATCTCGTCCATTTATGAATATGTTCTATCCGAAGATTTTTCTTCATTAATGTCTGAAATCTAAGTTGTAATAAAATTTTTCTTCCTTCGATGGTTCTTGTAAAAATAAGATCCGAATTATCAAACGTTTCACTCCATGATTTTCTGAAAAATTCTGCACTTTTTTTATTTTTAGCAAAAATTTCAGGAACAGTGAAGTAGGAGCTTTTCTTCATGAAAAAAAAGGTATCTTTTTGTTCTAATAAATATCTTGGATTATCAACCGGAGCGATCAATTCCTGTAAAGTCTGAATAAATTGTGATTTCTCATAATTGCTTCCTCCTTCCAAATGACAAACCGAATTTTTGAACACGTCACTGGAAGTCACAACCTTTAATTTTTCTTCAGGTGTATGAATAATCTTTTCGTTAATAAGATTTTTCAGAACAACATTTCCTATTAATTCTAAGTTTTTTGCAATGTTTTTATACTTTAAATATTGTTTTGTAGCTCTGAAGAATTTCCCTCCATAAATAATAATCCCAATAAAACCTGCGAAAAGAGAAACCCTGAAAAAACCATCCATAGAATGAATATCATCTAAAGATTTTACGACTTCCGAAATCACTTCATAAAAAAAAGCAAATACCGTAGAAACCATGATTCCAGAAAAACTACCAATCATTTTTTTGAGATAACTCATTTTCATTTCTTCATTTTTCCGCATAGATTCTACAGGAATTTTCATTTCTTCAATCAAAAGATTTCCTTTATCTAAAGCAGTATTCCAACGTTTAGATAGAGTTTTTCGGTCTTTAGCAAAAGAAAATGTCTGAAGATTAATTAAAGAAAATTCTTTTTTATCTTCAATAATTTTAATATTTAACCTTTCAAAATTATTTTCAATAGAAGGATGATCACTATTAGAAACTCCGACAAAAGTTTTAAATCTTTTTTTTACAATATCTAAATCCTGACCTCCGTTTTCGCTTTTCTCATCAAAACAGACCAGATGCCAAATATTTCCGGTTTTCTGCAGATTGTCTTTATCAGTACGAATCACCCTTCCTCTCATCTGATTGGACAAAACAAAAGAACTTACAAAACTTGCAAGAATTAATGAGTTCATTTTCGGAGCGTCCCAACCTTCTCCCAAAAGCGATTTTGTACCTATCAAAACCTGAATTTCACCAGACTGAAAAATCTTGGTGATGATATGAACAATATTGTGTCTTACCTGATCTGTAATATTGACTAAAATATAATCTTTATCGTAAGAAATTTCTGAAACTGAAATGTTTAAAATTCCTTTTTTACGACAAAATTCATCAAAAATATCTTTTGAACTTTTTGGAATGATGACGATACTTCCTGTAAGAACGCCAATCTTTTTCTGATCAAAATTTTCTCTTCTTAATTTCTCAAAAATTGGTATCGCTCCTATTTTATCTAATTCAAAACTATTCTGAAGAGTATTGGCTAAAAATTCTTTCTTGATAAAATCTGTAAGAATAACCATTTTCAGATCTTCTTTAAGAACAGAATATTCAAAATCAACAATCTCTTTTATTCCCTGTAGTTTTCCAATACTTGAATTAAAAATCTGAGTCAAATTTTTGTTGTTAAGAAAGCTAACCATTTTTCTCTCAAGAAAACCGTGTCTTCTCAACTTATTTTCAAGATTGGTGCGATGTTCTGTAAATTGCTCAAAATATATTTTATCTACAAAGAGATAAAAATCTATTAATTCCTCAAGCCAGAAAAAATCAAAATGAGGAACAAACTTTTGTTGATCACCGACAATTTTAAAATGAATATCTGCAATTTCCTTTCCCCTCAAATTCAGGTAAACCAATCCCGATGTATAGGAAGAGAGGTTTTCATAGATCCAGTCGAGATATTGTTCCGGATTCTGATAAACCGGATGATTTTCTAAAGCATGCAGCAAAACTTTATCAGCCTTTATTTCTTCAAAAAAATCATTTGCATGATTGTAATAATTTTCGATTTTATGTTTTTCCTTTTCAGTGGGCAAAGTAAAATACACAAGATCCTGATGCGGACAAAGATCACCTTCGATCATCAGTTCGGGAACAGAGATTTCAACATTCACAGCACCGTTTAGCTGAATGTATTTCTGCCATTCTGCACCTGAAACATCAAAAGGAGGAGTTGCCGTTAATGCAACTATGGTAGGATTGATTTCTTTTTTCAAATCCATCAGGCTTTTCCACCAAGCGTTTTTCAAATGATGTGCTTCATCCAGAATGAAGGTTTTTATTTTCTGTTTCTTAAGATTCTTTACAAGCTCAGAAATCGTTACAACAGAACACTCTTCTGTAAAATTTTCATCTTCAATATCACTTTCTTTCACATTGTTACAGGCAGCATGAATTCCCTGATAGGTTGTAACAGTGACAAACTTTGGGTTTTTAATATCTGTGGAAATCCATTCAGGCGTAACTTCCACATTAAGAAACAATTCGCAAAATCTATAAATCCATTGGTTTCGGATGGCTAAAGTAGGAGCAACAATTAATGTTGGTTGATTTAATTTCAACATAATTTCAAGACCTAAAACCGTTTTTCCTGAACCGGGAGGAGCTACAATATGAATATGATTGTCCATAAGATAATCATCCGCATGATCCAGAAAATTTTTCTGATACTTTCTCCAGCTATATTTAAATCTTGTTCCTGATGGAAATGAATTCATGTAATTTATTTTTTCAATGCCAAAATATATTTATCAATATACAAATCTTTTTCCTTCGATTTGTACTGCTGAATATATCGCGGATGTTCCAAAACAGTCATTTTATTGAATAATTTTGATTCCTCATTTAATTTAGAGATAAACTTTGCGTTCTTTTTACCGAGAACAAAAACCTCAGAAATATCAAGTCCTAAACTGATATGCTTCTGCAAAGACTCTATCATAAAATCTTTTACTGAAGAGAAAAGACCAAGATCATCATAATAATTGGCATTAACCCAACCATTTTTTGATTTTCTTATGATGGCTAAAGGAAAAGGTGAATTGATGTAAAAATCTTTGTAAAAACAAGTAGCTCCACCGTAAGCGGAAATCATGTCGTAGAAGAGAACGGATGAAATTTCGTGGGTATGAGCAGATTTCATTTGAATTCCGCAAACATTTTCGAGTCTTTTTGTATCAGTAAACGGAACACCGGTAACTCCTGCACCGCGACGACTTGGGTTGATGCCGATGATGAATCTTCTTTCATCGTTGTCGTCATAATATTTTTGGTAGAACCTATTCATCACATCCATCGTTTCAGGAATGTTCAGATAGGGATTCAGAATATAGAAATCTGTGGGAAGTACTCCTGAGTAATGGAGATTTTTATTAAACTCAACAACTTTATCTGCAAAAGTTTTAACAGACATCTTAGTCTATCTCAAATTCTTCCTCATTTTTTAAATTCATGATGAAAGTTTCGAAATCTTTTGCCAGAAAGGTTTTTTTATAATTATTTTCCTGATCTATGTGAACCACTTCCGGCTCGCCATCTTTACCACAATTCGTGTAATCAAAAGCTACCATATCATGTCCCGCAGAAGGGCAGTCTGCAAAATAAACGCCTATTGCAGGGTATCCCCATTCATCAATCATAAAACGGCTTCCATGAGTTCCGCACAAAGAATAAATTCTTTCTCTGCCTATTCCCATAATTCCGTTGATGGCAACATGATCATCTGCCCAAGAATTTGCCTCTGTAGTAGGAAAAACAGATCTGTTTGCCAAACCACCATTTTGTGATTTCATCAACTGTATATAAGAAGCAGGAAGCTTGTAGCCCAACTCTTTTTCAACAGAATTGATCATTTCCTGATCCGGTAAATCACCAATATAATCTCTTGCAGAATAGCTGCATTCACTCCAAAAACCTTTAAAGTTGAAATCCTTGAAAAATTCTGTATTCATAATATTTTTATTAAAAAAAGGGAACCTTTTTAGTTCCCCCCAAATATCTCTATTTTATTTGATTAAATCAACCCAAACTGCTCAAAATGATGAGTGAAATGTTTTCTTTGGAAAAGTTCCATCATTTCTTTATTCAAATTACCAAATCTTGGGTTATAATGTTCAGCAAAAGGATTTTCTTTGAAGTAAACAGTAAATTCTTTCAATGTTTCAATTAATTTTGCTTTAGCTTCATCCAGATTTTTATATTTATTTTGCAAAATTTTGCCATCTTTTAGTAAAGGATACTTCGCTCCCAGACGAATTTTCTGATCTGTATAAAGCCAATCCTGAAGTCTCTCTAATTTCTCGGCAGGAATTTCTTCAAAGTCATCAGATTTTAAATTTCCAAAACCATTTCTGAGAACTTCCTCCAAATGCTCAACCATTAACTGCGGAGTCATATCTCCAAATACCTTTTCAGTATTTTCAGTTAGAGCATTCAATTTTTTCTGAATATTCTGAACTTTAAAATCAATAAAAGGAGACTGTTTTGCCACCAAAGTTAAAATGGTCGCAACACAAACGATCTCATCTCTTTGATTCACGACCTCAACCAGCCATTTTACCACTCCGGAAGGAATGTTTCTTCCTTTTACGCCACGATTGATTTTTTCTTTCGCCGTTAAATATACCGTAATGGTATCTCCTGCATAAACCGGCTTGAAGAACGAACAGTTTTCCAGTCCGTAATTTGCGATAACTGGTCCTTTTTTCCCTGAAACAAACAATCCTGCCGCTGCTGAAAGAATGAAATAGCCATGAGCAACGGTTTTATCAAATATAGTTCCGGTTAAGCTCGTTGCATCGGTGTGTGCGTAGAAATGATCCCACGAAACATTTGAGAAATTCACAATATCTGCATCGGTAACCGTTCTTCCTGCTGTTTCCAGAGAATCTCCCACCTCAACTTCTTCAAAAAATTTCTGGAACGGATGTTTATCTGAATATTTTTTCTCAGCTCCCTGCTGATAAATCTTTGTAATGGCTGTTAAAATATCCGGAGAACCCTGAATAGCTGTTTTCTGAAGGAAGAAATGAAGACCGTTCAATCCACCCATTTCCTCTCCCCCTCCTGCTCTTCCGGGACCGCCGTGCATTAAAGTCGGAAGCGGAGAACCGTGACCTGTACTTTCTTTCGCGCTGTCTCTGTTCAACACAAAAATTCTTCCGTGCTGTGAAGCCATTTTCCAGGACGTTTCGGCAACGAAATTATTATCATGGGAAACGATGGAACCTACCAAACTTCCTTTTCCTCTTTTTGCCAACGCCGCCGCTTCTTCCGCATCTTTGTAAGGCATTAATGTAGAAACCGGACCAAATGCTTCGACATCGTGAGAGATATTTTTTTCAAAAGGTTTATCATTCAGGAAGAGTTTCGGACTCATAAATGCTCCGTTTTCGTAATTGGCATCTACCAATTCGTGCTTTCCGTCATAAACCAGTTCTGTTTCGGCTTTTAATAAATTTATTTTTCTTACAACTTCATCATACTGCTGTTTTCCCACCAAAGAACCCATTCTTGTTTCCCTACTCAACGGGTTTCCGATTTTTGTCTGGTCTAAAGCTTTGGACAAAGCATTCTGAACGTCTCCGATTAAGTTTTCAGGAACGATGATTCTACGGATCGCTGTACATTTTTGTCCGGCTTTCGTCGTCATTTCATTACGGACTTCTTTAATGAATAAATCAAATTCCGGAGTTCCCGGTTTTGCATCCAACCCAAGAATTGAACAGTTCAAAGAATCAGCTTCCATATTGAAACGAACGGCATTTCCTGCAATTGAAGGCAGAGATTTTAATTTTCTTCCTGTATTTGCAGAACCTGTAAACAGCACAGAATCTCCATCCTGAACATAATCCAGAATATTTCCCGGATCACCGCAAACCAGCTGAACAGCTCCTTCAGGAAGGATTCCGCTTTCAATCATATCCTGAAAGACGGCATTCGTTAAATAAGAACCAAACGGAGAAGGTTTCACAATGGATGGAACCCCCGCCAATAAAGAGGTGGATAGTTTTTCCAGCATTCCCCAAACCGGAAAGTTATAGGCATTAATCTGAATGGAAACCCCTTCACTTGGTGTTAAAATGTGAGTTCCTAAGAAAGTTCCGTTTGCTGAAATTTTCTGTGTATCTCCATCTACCCAAAACGGTGTATTCGGAAGCATTCTTTTTGCCAAACCTGAATACGTAAAGAATGTACCGAAACCTCCTTCAATATCTACCCATGAATCTACATGAGTAGCTCCTGTCTTATATGATAATTCGTAATATTTTTTCTTTCTTTCTAAAAGGTAAAGCGCTACTTTTTTCAACATTTCACCACGATCGTAGAACGTCATGGATGAAAGGTTTTTGTAGCCTAATGTTCTTCCGTAATCCAAAGCCTGCTCAAAATTCAGACCTTCTGTGTCGGAAACAGCAACCTGCTCTCCATTAACAGCGTTATATAAAGGAATTCCGGTTCCGGTTCCTTCGATCCACTCGCCGTAGATATAGTTTTTTAACTTTTCCATATATATTTTTAGTTTTCTATTTTAAAGAAACCTAACGGGTTTTTAAAAACCCGTTAGGTTTGATTCTATCCCAACCATCATTCGAGATTTAAAAAATCGTATTCAATATTAGACTGATGATAATTTTTAAAAATATCTAACGAATCAAAATACTGCATGATTTCTGTTCTATTCAATTTACTTTCTTTTTCAGGATTTAAATATGATTTATATGAAGAATGCTTCCATTCATTAATTTCATTTACAAATCCATGGTTAACCGCATTATTATGAATGTAATGCAAAATTTTCAGTAAATATTTTTCATCTGTTATTTTCTTTCTTTTTATAGCATTAAGAAATAGAGCGCCTTTTCGATTATATTTTTTATTAAATGCTTTTGCGTAAGAATTAAGAAAATTACCAAAGTTCTTCATCAAATATTGGTGTTCAGATTCTATATCTATATCATCAATATTTTTAAATCTTAATAACAAGTGAAAATGATTAGGCAATAGGCAGTATGAATAAATGTCTGCAACTGGAAGAATATATTTATCTAATTGCTTCAGAAAAAAATGATAGTTTGTCTCTTCACGAAAAATCAATTCTTTCCCGTTTACATGAGAAAAAACATGATAGACAGAATCAAATTCAAAATTTTCTGTATTAATCATTTTACCTATCCTAAAGTTAATCTCTATGAAAACCTAACGGGTTTTAAAAACCCGTTAGGTTTGGCTTTATAGATCTTTTTTCAACAAGTTATTTAATATCATCCCAGATGCTGTAATCCACTACTTTCGTAGGAATCTGCTGAACATATCCTGTGAAAGGTTCACAAGGCAGAATAGCATCTTTTCCTTCTCTTGCCAATTCCTGATACAGTTTTGTTCCTTCTGTTTTCCACTTGATCATTTCATCAGAAACATCACGGATAACTTTTGCCGGACTTCCTACAATCAATTTTCTAGGATCACATTTGAAATTGGCAGGAACAAAAGCCAAAGCTCCGATGATACATTCATCACCGATGACAGCTTTATCCATAACAACAGCATTCATTCCGACGAGACAGTTTTTTCCGATATGTCCGGAGTGAATAATTGCTCCATGACCAATGTGTGCAGACTCTTCAAGTATGGTTTCAATTCCCGGAAAAACGTGAAGGGTACAGTTTTCCTGAACATTGGCACCGTCTTTCACAATAATTTTACCCCAGTCGCCACGAATCACCGCATTGGGACCGACATAAACTTCTTCGCCAATTTCCACATTTCCGATGATCACCGCTTGCGGGTGAACGTACGCGGAAGGTTTTATTATCGGTCGAATTCCGTGATATGAGTAAACGTTCATTTTTTATTTAATTTGAAAATTAATTTTTGTGATGTATAATTTTACTTGAGCTTTCTTAATAAATTTTAATCAGTAACTGAAAGTTTAAAGTAGTATATTTCATCTTCACTCTCAAAAATAAATTCATCATAATCTGATGCATAATAACTTTTCAAATTTTGATATTCTATTTCATAAATTTGTATTGGATCTATTGTTTGAAGTAAAAGATCAACAAAATCTTCAATCCATTCTCTTTTCCACTCATCAAAGTATAAAGAAAAATTATTTCCTACATCAGATAAGAGTATGTTTAAAAAAGATTCGCATTAATTATTCAATTTTATTGTGAATAAGTTAGTGATTTTACCACAATAACAAATATTATTTATTTTGAAGCGTTTTTTCACAATCTTTATCCAGACTTTTGAGTAAATTAAAGATTTCGAAAGCTCATACTAATCAGTATTTTTTCAAAATACAAGAGTCTTTTTTTTGTTTAAACATGCTCTTAGTGATAGTCACGTTTATCCTGATAGGAATAAAACCATTTATGATGCAATAACTTAAAGAAAAATTTAAATGCTTTCTCTAAACTTATTTTTTTTAATGTATAACTTTCACTAGTATTTTCAACTTTATCCTCTATAGATTCCGAAATAGTATTTAATTTAGGTATAATACTTAATTCAAAATTATAAGCATGGTTGGTTTTATCATTGAATCTAGCTATTGTTTCAAGTTTTCCAACAATAATTCCATAATTAAATATTTTATGTTCCTTTTCAGTTAGACCTTTCATTGTCATTATTTATAGAAAATACCAGTACATAAAAATTCTTAATTGATTTAAACTCGTTCAATCACCATTGCATAACCCTGACCGACACCGATACAAAGTGTACACAATGCATATTTCTTATCCTGTTTTTGAAGTTCCATTGCTGCTGAACCAACGATTCTGGCTCCCGAAACTCCAAGTGGATGACCGATTGCAATAGCACCTCCGTTTGGATTTACTCTTGAATCGTCATCTTTTAAACCTAAGGTTCTTGTTACGGCTAAAGCCTGAGCGGCAAATGCTTCATTCAATTCGATGATATCCATATCATCTAATGAAAGATTCAGTCTTTTTAATAGTTTTTGAGTGGCTTCTACAGGTCCGATTCCCATGATTCTTGGCTCAACACCGGCAACGGAAGATCCTAAGATTTTCGCTTTTGGTTTCAACCCATATTTTTTTACAGCTTCTTCGCTTGCTAAGATTAAAGCTGCTGCTCCGTCATTCATTCCGGATGCATTTCCTGCGGTTACCGTTCCTTCTTTTCTGAAAGCCGGACGAAGTTTTCCTAATCCTTCTATTGAAGAAGTCGGCTTAATAAATTCGTCGGTATCAAAGATTTTCGATTCACCTTTTTTCTGTGGAATTTCAACTTTTACGATTTCTTCCGCCAATCTTCCGCTTTCCTGAGCTTTGGTAGCTTTCTGCTGCGACCAAAGGGCAAATTTGTCCTGATCTTCACGGCTGATGTTATGCATATCCGCTAAATTTTCAGCCGTTTCACCCATTGCATCAATCCCGTACATGTCTTTCATTTTCGGATTTACAAATCTCCATCCGAAAGCGGTGTCAAACATCTGGCTGTCTCTACCGAAAGCTGTACTTGGCTTTGACATTACATAAGGAGAACGCGTCATGTGTTCTACTCCACCTGCGATATAAATTTCACCTTCTCCTGCAGCAATTGAACGGAAAGCATTTGCCACCGCAGACATTCCTGAAGCACACAATCTATTCACCGTTTCCCCTCCGATTTTATAAGGAAGCCCAGCCAATAAAAGCCCCATTCTGGCTACGTTTCTGTTGTCTTCACCTGCCTGATTGGCGCATCCGAAAATAACGTCCTCAATTTCCTCAACAGGAACTTCAGGGTTTCTTGCTACAATTTCTTTAATAACAATGGCAGCCAAATCGTCGGCTCTTACTTCTGAAAGACCTCCACTCAATTTTGAAATGGGAGTTCTTATGTAATCTATGATGTATACGTTGTTCATTTTATTTAATTTGAAAATGTGTTAATTTGAAAATGAAAAAAAGCAGTAAAAAATAATTTTCAAATTGCCTCATTTCCAAATTTTCAAATTTATAATTCTGTTACTTTTTTTCCTATTTTATAAACTGTTCCGACAAATTTGGCAACCAATTCTTCGTTTTGATTGGTAATTTTAATGTCATAAACAGCGGTTTTTCTGGTTTCATTTACCAAAATACTTTCTGCTCTGAAAGTATCGCCTTCTTTTCCTGCTTTTGTAAAATTAATGATGCAGTTTAAAGCAACGGCAGCATCACCGGAATTGTTGGACGAAAAAGCCAGTGCAGAATCTGCAAAAGCGAACGTAACGCCTCCGTGAACTGTTTTCAGCCCGTTAATCATTTCTTTTTTAATGGGCATTTCTATTAAACAATAATTTTCTTTGACTTCAATCAGTTTAATATTCATCCATTGGGAAAAATAATCCTGATCGAACATATATTCTGCAACCTGTCTAGGATTCATTTTAATTTTTGCTAGTTATTTTTTCAAATAATTCATCAGCCAACTTGTCGTAAACCGACATGGTCTTTCCAAGAATAATCTGATGGTATGAAAGATTTTCGGAATTTGATGGATCTTCTGTTTGAAAATTTTCATGTAAATCAATTCCAAATTCATTTGCTAATCTTTTAATCAATTCTTTATATTTTTCATTGAATTTACCTAATAATTCAAGCTTTTCCTGATAATCATGTATTGAAGAAAGTTCCTGAATGATGTATTCTTTTTCAATGATAAGTCTTGTTTCCAGTTCAGCTCTGAATGATTCTATATCCATAATTTTAATTTGAAAATTAAATCAATTTGAGAATTTGAAAATTAAAACCTGCTGTAATTAATTTTCAAATTAGCACATTTTCAAATTTTTTAATTCAATTTACGAAGCAACGGGCTTTGTCTGTATCTTTCTTCCTGATATTCTTCGTAAAGATTCTGCAACATTTCGGAGATTTTAGCATATCCTATTTCTTTTCCCCAAGCCAATAATCCTTTAGGATAATTTACGCCTTTCTGCATTGCAAGTTCGATATCTTCGTCATTCGCCACGCCTAATCTTTTTGCTTCTACGGCTTCGTTAATCAGCATGGAAATAATTCTCATGAATATTTGCTGATAAAGTACATCATCATTCACAGGTTCTGCTTTAACAGCTCCTTCCGAATAATCGTAAAACCCTTTTCCTGTTTTTCTGCCGTGAAGTTTGGCTTCCGACATTCTTTGCTGTAGAAGAGACGGTTTGTATTTAGGATCGTAGAAATATTCGTTATAAACGGTTTTGGTTACCGAGAAATTTACGTCAACTCCGATTAAATCCATTAATTCAAAAGGTCCCATTTTAAAGTTACCTAAAGTCTTCATAGCATCATCAACCTGTTCTACCGTTGCGATGTTTTCCTCAACGATTCTCAACCCTTCTCCATAGAAAGGACGGGCAATTCTGTTGACGATAAATCCGGGGATATCTTTGGCAATAACCGGAGTTTTTCCCCAATCTTTCATCAGACTGTAGATTTTTTCCGCTAAAGATTTTTCGGTTAATAAAGATGGAATAACCTCAACTAAAGGCATCAACGGAGCCGGATTGAAGAAGTGAATTCCGATGAAACGCTCCGGTTTCTGTAATTCTGCACCAAGAGAGGTGATGGAAATAGAAGAAGTATTGGAACCAATCACACAGCTTTCTGAAACGTGTTTCTCTAATTCTGTGAAAACTTTGGTCTTAATTTCTTTGTTTTCGATGATGGCTTCAATGATCAATTCACAATCTTTGAAGTCTTTTAATTCTGTAGCAATGGAAATATTGGCTAAAATTTCAGTCATTTTCTCTGATGAAATTTTCTGTTTATCAACCAGTTTAGTCAATGTTTTTTCCAAACCTACGGTTGCCGTTTCTACTTGTTTTGCATTAGCGTCATAAATCCAGACTTTGCATCCGTTCGTTGCGGCTACCTGTGCAATGCCGATTCCCATAGTTCCGGCACCGATAATTCCTACATTTTTCATTATTTATAGATGTTAGAAGCCAGAAGTTAGAAGTTAGATTTTGTAACTAATTTCTAACTTCTAATTTCTAAATTCTATAATTTTTATCTTCCTTTATAAATAGGCTTTCTTTTTTCTAAAAAGGCGCTTACTCCTTCTTTAAAGTCTTCTGTTTCTGCGGCTTTCTGTTGAAGATCGCCTTCTAATTCCAACTGTTGCTTCAGCGTATTGTCATAAGAATGTGCAAATGCCTTTTTAGTTAATTTTAAACCAACAGTCGGCATATTGGAAACTCTTTCTAAAATTTCCAGTGATTTTGAATTGAATTCTTCTTCAGTAAAAACTTCAGCAACCAAACCGTATGATTTAGATTCTTCCGCTGATAATTTTTTTCCGGTAAATGCTAAATAATTAGCCAATTGTCTTCCCAATAATTTTGGAAGAAAATAAGTTCCACCCGTATCTGGAATCAACCCGATATTGGAGAAAGCCTGAGCAAAATAAGCTTTTTCATTTGCCAGAACAAAATCGCAGATCAACGCCAACATCGCTCCGGCTCCAACTGCAGGACCGTTTACCAACGCTACAACCGGTTTTTTGCAATGGGTAATTTCCATTACCAAAGGATTGTAATAATCTGTTACAATTTTTCTGATGATATCGTTATCATGATGTTCATTGCCCTGAACAAAAGCATCATCAAGATTCTGACCGGAACAAAAAGCTCTTCCTCTTCCGGAAATTGCCACGCATCTTACTGCAGGATCTTCGCTGCATTCTTTTACAAAATCTTTCAGATCTGATAAAGACGGCTTTGTAAGCGCGTTCATGGTATCCGGCTGATTGAGGTAAGCAATTTTAAGTTTCCCGTCGAAATGCGACTCAATATCGAGTTGTGTATACATAGTTTATAATTTTTTAATTTGAAAATTAGACAATTTGAAAATTTTAGTTCATCACTAATTTACTCATTTTCAAATTAGCACATTTTCAAATTGTTTAGTGACATTTAAAATAGTCAAAAGGTTCTAAACAGTCTAAACACTGATACGAAGCCTTACATAAGGTAGACCCGAATCTGCTGATCTGTTTTGAGTTCATGGAACCGCAACGCGGACATTTTTTCGGTTTCCCGATGTGATGTTCGTCGGCTCCTTTTTCGGGAGGGGTAATTCCGTACACCCGAAGTTTTTCTCTCGCTTCATCGGTTAACCAGTCCGTCGTCCAGATCGGAAACATTTTGGTCACCACTTTCGCTTCCCATCCGTTTTCCTTCATTATTTTGATGATGTCTTCCTCAATGGTAAACATGGCAGGACAGGCAGAATAAGTAGGCGTAATCGTTACTTCGCAAGAATTCTCGCCAGTAATTTTCGCCTCTCTTACAATACCCAATTCCACGATATTAATTACCGGAATTTCCGGATCGGGAATCATTTCTAATATTTCTAAAGGATTTTTCATAATTAATTTGAAAATTTGAAAATTTGAGTAATTTGAAAATTTATGGCACTCCTCAATTTTCAAATTAGCACATTTTCAAATTAACTCATTGATTTTTTACCAAGTACAGCCCGGATATGCTCTCTGCATATACTGTAATTCACAAAGGATATATCCAAAATATTCTGTGTGATATCCTGTTCTGGATTTTGGCTGCATGAAAGGATTTGTAGGATATTCTAACTGGAAATCTGCAAAATCTTTTTGGGTGATCGTTACAAATTCTTCATAAAGAGCATCTGTATTCGGAGCAATATTTAAAGCGACCAAATCATCTTCTCCTTCTGTTTTTGCAAATAAACCTTTAGTGTATTCCCAGATGTTTTCAATGGCTTTTACCAGACGGCTCTTACTTTCTTCTGTTCCCTGAGCGAAAATTTTCATCCAGGAAGCAGCGTGCGTGTAATGGTATTTTACTTCTTTCAAAGATTTTTGAGCAATTGCCGCCAATTCTTCATTGGCTGAATTGGACAATGCTTCATACATCAGTTTCTGATATACTGCAAAAACATACACTTTTAAAATCGTCTGGGCATAATCTTCGTTCGGAAGTTCTGTCCAATGTGCATTCACATATTCGTGTTCATATCTTAAAAAGGCGATATCATCTTCAGATTTTCCATCGTCTAAAAGTCTTGAAGCGTAAACGTAAAAGTTGTTCGCCTGACCAAGTTCATCCAGCGCAATATTCGTTAATGCAATATCTTCCTCCAGATAAGGACCTTCACCGCACCACGCAGACAAACGCTGTCCCATAATGAAACTGTCGTCTGCCAATTTTAATAAATAATTATATAATGGGTTCATTGTTTTTTAATTTGAAAATTTGAGAATTAGTTAATTTGAAAATTGATTTATTGTCTTAATTGAAAAATTGAGAATAATTAATGTGTTAAGGTCATTTTCTAATTTTTAAATTAGCACATTTTCAAATTGAATCAATCTACATATTTTTTACATCGTTCGGGATCTCGTAGAAGGTTGGGTGACGGTATAATTTGTAATCTGCCGGATCGAAAAATGCTTCTTTATCCACTCCTTCTGAAGTTACGATGTATTTACTTGGAACTACCCAAACTGAAGTTCCTTCTTTTCTTCTTGTATAAACGTCTCTTGCGTTTTGCAAAGCCATTTCTGCTGTTGGTGCCTGTACAATTCCAACGTGTTTGTGGGACAATCCCGGTTTAGTCTGAATAAACACTTCCCACATATCTAAATTTGCCATAATTAATTTGAAAATTTGAAAATTCGTTAATTTGAAAATTGATTAAGTGTCGTAATTGAAAATTTGATCATAAATAAAACCGCTAAGGTCATTTTCAAATTCTCAAATTAGCACATTTTCAAATTATATTACCTCTTTTTGTTGTTTTTCTGCAAAAGCTGCTGCCGCTTCTTTTACCCAAGAATTTTCTCTTTGGGCTTTCCTCTTCGTTTCGATACGCTTTTTGTTGGCAGGACCATTTCCTTTTAAGATTTCCATGAATTCATCCCAAGGAAGTTCTCCGAAATCATAATGCTGTCTTTCTTCGTTCCATTTCAGATCTTTATCCGGAATGGTTAATCCTAAGAATTCAGCCTGAGCAACGGTAACATCAACAAATCTCTGACGAAGACTGTCGTTGCTTTCTCTTTTCACTCTGTAATTCATAGAGATTTTAGAGTTTGGCGAACTGTCGTCATTTGGGCCGAACATCATTAAAGCCGGCCACCAGAAACGGTTTAGCGAAGCCTGAGCCATTTCTTTCTGCTGTTTTGTACCGCGGCAAAGCGCCATTAAAATTTCATAACCTTGTCTTTGGTGAAAAGATTCTTCTTTACAGATTTTAACCATCGCTCTTGAATAAGGGCCATAAGAATTACCCATCAACATTACCTGATTCATGATCGCTGCACCATCAACCAACCAACCGATAGCACCGATATCTGCCCAGCTTAAAGTCGGATAGTTGAATATACTTGAATATTTTGCTTTTCCTGAAAGCATATCTTCGTATGTTGCATCTCTGTCGGCTCTAACCGTTCCGTCCCCTAATGTTTCTGTCGCGGAATACAAGTATAAACCATGACCTGCCTCATCCTGAACTTTTGCCAAAAGAGCCATTTTTCTTCTCAAAGAAGGTGCTCTGGAGATCCAGTTGGCTTCAGGCAACATTCCTACGATTTCAGAATGGGCGTGCTGTGAAATCTGACGAACCAATAGTTTTCTGTAATCATCCGGCATTACATCTTTTGGTTCTACTTTATTTTCGTCGTGTACGTACTGTACAAATTTTTCTAAATCCATCTTTTTAAATTTGAAAATTAATTAATTTGAAAATTTGAGAATTAGGCAATTTGAAATTAAAACATAATCATGGCATTTTCAAATTAGCACATTGACTCATTTTCAAATTGTCTTAAACATCATAATTAAGCATCACCACATTGGTTGTAGGGTGACACTGGCAGGTAAGAACGTAACCTCTGGCTACTTCGTCTTCGGTAAGTGCGAAATTTTTCTCCATGAAAACTTCTCCTTCGAGAACTTCCGCTTTACACGTACAACAAACTCCTCCTTTACATGCGAAAGGTACAGGAAGATTGTCTTTCAATGCTTTATCTAAGATACTCTCTTTTTTTGAATTCAAATGGAACGAATATTCATCATCATCGATAATCACTGTTACCATACTTTCAATATTGGCGATTGCCTTGAATTCATCGCTCATTTCCGCAGAATCTTCTTCATCCGGAGCTGAGAAATATTCAAACAAAACCTGAATCGCCGGTACTTTTTTATCTTTCTTTAAATAATCTGCAATCCCTTTGATCATTTCCGAAGGTCCGCAAATGAAATACGTAGCTTCTTTTACATCGATATCTGCATATCTTTCAAATAAATGTTCCAGTTTTTCAGGGGAAATTCTTCCTTCGAAAATCGGATCTTCATGCTTTTCACGGCTTACGAGATAAACTACTTTCAATCTTCCGTTGAACTGCTCTACTAATTGATCGATCTCAGCTTTTTTCATTACATGATTCATGCTTCTATTGCTGTAGAAAAGATAGGCGGTAGAATTTGGCTCTTGGTAAAGGCTTTCTTTTAAGTTAGAAAGAATCGGGCTAATTCCGCTTCCTGCAGCCAAACCAACATACGTTTTTATGTTTGTAGGATGGTACGAAGTATTAAATCCCCCCATTGGAGGCATCACTTCCAAAACCTCATCCATATGAAGATGCTCATTAAAATACCCTGAAACTTTTCCGTTTTCTAAAAGCTTTACCAAAACTTCCAGCGTATTGCTTTTTTCGCTCGGAGCATTACAGATAGAATAAGAACGACGCTCCTCAACACCGTTTACCATTACTTTAAAGTTCAGGTACTGACCTTGCTTGAATCTGAATTTATCTTTCAGCTCTTCAGGGATTTCCACGGCAACATTCACTGCATCGTTGGTATCTTTCTGAACTTTTACCGTTTTAAGTTTATAAAATGAATTCATTTTTTAATATGATAAGTAAACTAACTAACATTTGTTAGTTACAAATATAAAGTTATTTTTTATTATGGCAAAATTTTTATATTTCTTTGATTTCTAAGGCTTCCCTATAAGTCCAAACAGAATCTTATCTCTTATTTCGTCTGTAATATCTACGGTAGAATCTACATTTCTTTTGAACCAAAAATAAGAATTGTTTAAGGTATGCAGAATAAATCTTGTGGTGAAAGTGGGTGATTTAAGTTCCCAATTTTCGGCTTTGTAAATTTCAGAAATCAATTCTTCAACTTCCTGCTGATATTTTTTTCTTAACTCTACAAATTCAGGGAGTCTTTCTTCCAAATGCTTCCATTCATTAGAATAAATATGGGTAACATCTCGGTTTCTGAGAACGATGGACAAATGCTTATCAATGAATAAATTCAATTTTTCCTGAGGATTTACATTTGTACTTTTTACAATTTGAAGCTCAGTAAAGAAATCATTGGCAATTCCGAAACAAATCCATTCAAGAATTTCTTCTTTTGAGCGAATGTGTGCATACAGAGAAGCCGCTTTGATGTTGAGTTTTGTTGCCAAATCTCTCACCGAACTTCCCATATAGCCTTTTTCTTTAAAAAGTTCTATCGCAACGTCTAAAATTTTTCTTTGTTTTTCTTTAAGCTCCATGATGTGACTACAAAAGTAATTATTCTGATTTAATTCTTCCATGTACAAAATTTAAAAATAATTGTAAAGTCAAAATGTAACCTTGAATCAAAATAAAAACGAATTATCGGAAAAATTGTCTATAAAACAAAATTAAAAAATGAAATATTCGGAAAATTTGTCTTGAAAATTTGTAAATTTAATAATAGAATACTTTTTGAGATAAACTCATAGAATTAAATGATTAAATAAGATCAAGGACATCAGAAATTAGAAAATCAGATTTAAAATTAGCACTTATTTAGACTCTTATGGTCTGAAATCTGATGTCTAAAATCTTAATAAAAAGTAAGAAATAAAACCAAAATTATACATAATATGAATTTAAATCAATATACCGTAAAATCTCAGGAAGCCATCCAAGCTGCACAACAGGTAGCAATGGAATTTGGCAACCAACAGATCGAACCTCAACATTTACTGGAAGGAATCTTTCAGGTAGATGAAAATATATCGCCTTTCTTATTAAAAAAATCTGAAGCAGATGCAGCTTTGGTAAGAGAGCGCAACCGGGAAAATTTAGAAAAACTTCCAAAAGTACAGGGAGGCAATATTTACCTTTCACAATCGGCAAACAAAGTTTTGTTGGATGCTCCCAACATCGCTAAAAAAATGGGTGATGAATTCGTGACCATCGAACATCTTTGGCTTTCGCTTTTAGAAACAAATTCAGAAGTTTCTAAAATGTTGAAAGATATGGGCGTTACCAAAAGTCTTTTGGAGGGCGGAATTAAAGAATTAAGAAAAGGAAGTACCGCAAATTCCGCAAGTTCAGAAGAAACGTATCAATCCTTAAAAAAATATGCTAAAAACTTCAACGAATTAGCAGCTGAAGGGAAACTAGATCCAGTAATCGGTCGTGATGAGGAAATCAGAAGGGTTTTACAAATTCTTTCGAGAAGAACAAAAAACAATCCGATTTTAATTGGAGAACCCGGTGTTGGTAAAACTGCTATCGCCGAAGGAATTGCTCACAGAATTATTTCCGGAGATATTCCTGAAAATTTGCAGGATAAAACTTTGTATTCTTTGGATATGGGAGCATTGATTGCCGGTGCAAAATATAAAGGTGAATTTGAAGAGCGATTGAAATCTGTTGTGAATGAAGTCATTAAATCTGACGGACAAATCATTTTGTTCATCGATGAAATTCACACTTTGGTAGGAGCAGGAGGCGGTGAAGGCGCGATGGATGCTGCCAATATTCTGAAACCGGCTTTGGCAAGAGGAGAATTAAGAGCCATCGGTGCAACCACTTTAAATGAATATCAGAAGTATTTTGAAAAAGATAAAGCTTTAGAAAGACGTTTCCAGAAAGTAATGGTGGAAGAACCGGATACAGAATCGGCGATTTCCATTCTTCGTGGAATTAAAGATAAATATGAAGCACACCACAAAGTAAGAATCAAAGACGAGGCGATTATTGCGGCAGTGGAAATGTCTCAAAGATATATTTCAGACCGTTTTTTACCGGATAAAGCGATTGATTTGATTGATGAAGCTTCAGCAAAATTAAGAATGGAGATCAATTCGAAACCAGAAGAACTTGATGTTCTCGACAGAAAACTGATGCAGATGGAGATTGAATTGGCCGCCATTTCAAGAGAAGGCAACCAGACAAAAATTGACCATTTAAAAGAAGATATTTCGAAAATTTCTGAAGAAAGAAACGAAATTAATGCGAAATGGCTGAAAGAAAAACAAAAATCTGAGGATTTAACATCCATCAAAAAAGATATTGAATCACTGAAATTAGAAGCAGAAAGAGCTTCAAGAGCCGGGGATTACGCAAAAGTTGCCGAAATACAATATGGAAAAATAAAGGAAAAAGAAGATGCTTTGCAAAAACTTGAATTAGAAATGCAAAACCATCAGAACGAATTGATTAAAGAAGAAGTAACTGCCGAAAACATTTCTGAAGTCATTGCAAAATGGACGGGAATTCCTGTCACCAAACTTCTTCAGTCCGAAAGAGAAAAATTATTGCATCTTGAAAACGAACTTCATCACAGAGTTGTCGGTCAGGAAGAAGCAATTCAGGCAGTTGCAGATGCGATCAGAAGAAACAGAGCAGGATTGAGTGACGAGAAAAAACCAATCGGAAGTTTCTTGTTTCTCGGTACAACAGGAGTGGGAAAAACGGAGTTGGCAAAAGCTTTAGCAGAGTTTTTATTCGATGACGAAAACAATATGACGAGAATCGATATGAGTGAATATCAGGAACGCCATTCGGTTTCCAGATTGGTTGGTGCGCCTCCTGGATATGTTGGTTATGATGAAGGCGGACAATTGACGGAAGCGGTAAGAAGAAGACCTTATTCAGTTGTGCTTTTAGACGAAATTGAAAAAGCGCATCCTGATGTTTTCAACACCTTGTTACAGGTTTTAGATGACGGTCGTTTGACGGACAATAAAGGTAGAGTGGTGAATTTTAAAAATTCGATTATCATTATGACTTCGAATCTCGGTTCACATATCATTCAGGAAAATTTTGAGCATATCACCGAAGAAAACCAGGATGAAATTGTTGCTAAAACAAAAATTGAAGTTTTCGATTTACTGAAACAAACGCTTCGTCCAGAATTCCTGAACAGAATTGATGAGACGGTATTGTTCCAGCCTTTAAGAAGAAAAGAAATCGGAAAAATCGTTCAGTATCAGTTGAGAGGTTTCAATGATATGCTTGCAAAAAGAAATATCATTATGACGGCAACACAAGACGCTTTGGATTATCTGACCAACAAAGGTTACGACCCGGTTTTTGGAGCCAGACCTTTGAAAAGAGTGATTCAGCAGGAAGTTCTCAATAAATTATCAAGAGAAATCCTCGCCGGAAATGTGAATGATGGTGACAGAATCACGTTAGATTATTTTGAAGAGACAGGTTTGGTTTTCAGACCAGTGGAGAAATAAAAGAGTAGTTTTTTTTCATATATATTATTTTTAAAGAAATAGCCGCAAATTTTGGTTTGCGGCTATTTTGTTTGAAAGTACCGTAAAATCACGGATTTTTAATGCCACAAAAGCAACATATTCTATTTTTCCTTAATTTGCAGTAAAATTGTTTAAAATAGATAACATGGAAAATAAAACTGAAACTACAGGAAAAACAAGATTAGGCGAACCCAATGTGATTCCAACGGAAGTAATACAAAGTCAGGTAGATAACTACCGCAATAATCAGCTTTTAGCTATTAATGAAACCTTGGTGATGGATGACGCCAATGCCATTTGGTTTGATATGCTTACTCTGAAAAAATTTATTGCAGATGTTGAGAAGGAAGCAAGCGACATTGATCCTGAAGTAAGAACAGAGGATTTGGGAATCCGTTTTTACTATGCGGCTTATCCGGAAGAACCACAAGAGCCCATTCCTGCCGCTTATGCAAGAAGACACACTCTGATCATGATTCCTACAAAAAAACAGGATGACCTGAACTATGATTTTAATCCTTATGAAGAAAGCGGTCATGCATTGGCAGTTTCATTAGATGTTTCAGGAAGAGCAGTTGCTCAAAATCATGGATCTCTTATTCCTCCCGGAAATTCAATCGTAGAGTCATACTAATGAGGGACATACAATGGCTGCTACAGGATTTTATGATTTTCAGCGAAGGTTTGGCGGCACTTATTGCCGTTATCATGACTTTCAAGAAAAGAGAAAAAAGCCTGTACAGCTATTTTTCGATTTATCTTGTATTTATTTTTTGCTGTGAAATGTTTGGGAAATTTGGGGTTAAATACGGACCGTTTCCTATCAATTTGGTTTTCAATTATTTTGTAATACCATTAGAATTTATATTTTTCTTCTGGCTTTATGCTTATGTTTCTCTACAGAAAAAGATTTTGTTTTGGAGTTTTACAGCTGTTTTTTTATTAGCCTACATACCCAATGAACTGTATTTTTTGAAGAATAAATATATCTTTTCCTTTAATTATACATTTGGGAGTGTATTGCTGATGTTTTTGGTGGTAATGGAATATTATAAGCAGATTAATTCTGACCGTATTCTGGAATTTGCAAAGAACCCGATGTTTTACACCAATCTCGGAGTAACGCTGTTTTACATTGGTACTTTACCGTATTGGGCATTTTATTTACAAATTTTCGAACACAAACAGGTTTGGAATATATATACTCTATATTTCCAGATTTCGGCAATTATTATGTATCTTATGTTCGCAAGTTCATTTATATGGGGGAAACAGAATTATTCTTAACGATTATTTTATTCAATATCTTTTTTGTTTTTTTTATTGTTGCCGTAATGGTTTACATAAAAAAATACAAACAGAGAAAAGTAGAATATTTAAGTGAAATTCAGATTAAAAATGAAATTCATCAAAGAGAGCTTCTTGCTACCCAATTAGAAATTCAACAGTCTACGATGCAGCAGATCGGGCGCGAACTTCATGACAACATCGGTCAGAAACTCACATTGGTAAGTCTTTACACTCAGCAGCTTCTGTACGAAAACAGAGTTCCTGAAGTAAGCGAAAGAATAGATCAGGTTTCACAGATCATCAATCAGTCTTTGCAAGATTTACGAAGTTTGTCCAAAACTCTTACCGATGACAATATCAGCCAAAAAGAAATTACAACGTTGATTCAGGAAGAGGTTGACAACATCAATGCACTGAAAAAATGCGATATTTATTTTGAGCATGATACAGAAAATCTTGATTTGGATTTTGTACATAAAAATGTACTTCTAAGAATCACGCAGGAGTTTATTCAGAACAGCATCAAGCATTCTCAGTGCAAAAGTATTTTTATTAAACTAAATACTTCCGAAGAAAATCTATGGGAACTGAATATTAAAGATGATGGTGTAGGATTCGATACTTCAAAAACGCTCAGCAACGGAATAGGATTAACCAATATGAAAAACAGAGCAAAAATAATCGGGGCAGAATTTTCTTTTATGAGCGAAGCAAATTCCGGAACCTCTCTTAATATCTCATTCAAAAACCAGCCATGAAAAAAACAATAGTAATCGTAGATGATCATTTGCTTATTGCAAAAGCTTTGGAAGGAATTATTGATAATTTCAAAGATTTTAAAGTAATTTATGTAGCCGAAAACGGAAAAGACCTTATTGATAAATTTAAAGAAAACAACGAAATTCCCGACATTATTCTGATGGACATCAGTATGCCGATCATGGATGGTTTTGAAAGCGTGCTCTGGCTCAAAAAAAATCATCCGAAAATTAAAGTAATGGCTTTGAGTATGCAGGGAGATGACAACAGCGTCATTAAAATGATAAAAAACGGTGCAAAAGGTTATCTTCTTAAAAATACCCACCCAAAAGATCTGGAAGAAGCTCTTATAAGACTGAAAGATGACGGCTTTTTTTATCCGGAATGGGCTGAGAAAATCATTTTTTCTAACATCAACAATGATAAAAGCAACGAAAAAGCAGTAAGAATTTCTGACAGAGAAAAAGAATTCCTCACGTATACCGTTACAGAACTTAGCTATAAAGAGATCGCCGAAAAAATGTGCTGTAGCCCAAGAACTGTAGAAAGTTACAGAGATCAGCTTTGCGAAAAATTAGATTTGAAAACAAGAGTCGGATTAGCGGTTTTTGCTTTGAAAAACGGATTTGCCGAATCTTAAAAATCAATCTTTATATCTTGAATTTATAAACAAAAAGGAGCTTTTTTACAACTCCTTTTTTGTTTATTATTTAAAAATATCTTCAATTATTTAATACTTACCAATTCTACATCAAAGATGATTGTAGCACCTGCCGGAATTGCAGCTCCTGCTCCACCGTCTCCGTAAGCCAAATCTGAAGGAATATAAAATCTGTATTTAGCTCCTTTACTCATGAGTTGGATCCCTTCTGTCCATCCTTTTATAACAGCACCAAGATTAATATCCATTGGTGCACCACCATTTTTATCGGTAGAATCGAATACTGTTCCATCAAGCAGTTTTCCGGTATATTTTACCTGTACAATATCCGATGCTTTTGGCTTAGCTCCGCCATCACCTTCCTTCAAAACCTCATATTGTAAACCGGAAGCAGTAGTTTTAACTTTAGGATTGCTTTTATTTTTAGCAAGAAAATCCTGACCTTTTTTCTTGTTTTCTGTTGCTTGTTTAAGTGCTGCAGAATGTTTCTTTTCATTTTGCTTCTGCATATATTCCTGCATAAAGGTATTCATTTCTTCAGCAGGTAAAAGTTTCTTTTTACCTTCCATTTCTTCTTTGATCGCCTGAGCCAAAAGATCTGCATCTACTTTGAAGCCTTCCTGCTTCATATTCTGCGCAATATTAAGTCCAATGTAATAAGAAGCTTTTTGGTCATCGGTATATTTGCTGTCTTCCTTTGTATCGCCTTTCTTGTCACAAGAAACACTAACTGCTGCGATGCAGAATAATGCAATAATTTGTTTTTTCATTGAGAATTTTTATTATCGATCTGTAATTAATTAATGGTTGCAAATCTATCATTAATTATAGAAACTTTCTTGCTGTACAACAATTTTATGTTACAAATTTTTCAGATTATCATCCGGTGTGTAATCCATAAAAAGTCCGCCATCCAGAAGCACAGATTTTATTTTCTTTTTTGCTGAAACAGAAATCACAGCTTTTTTCTGATCATCTTCCCAAAGTTGAGGAGTAAAATGAGTTTTTTCAACTGACTGATCTTCGTAAGTTACTATAACATCGAATGGAACTGCAAAACCTCCGACATTATCAACCTTCATCATAAGTTTGTCTTTTTGCTGGCTTGCGTTAGTTATTTTTAGATCAATGTAATAATTCGTATAAAACCAGTTGTTAAAAAACCAATTGAGATTTTTTCCGGATCCTGTATTCATCGAATAAAAATAATCCCACGGAATCGGGTGTTTTCCGTTCCAATTATTCATATAATAATGCAAAGCTTTTTTAAACAAATCATCTCCCAGATAATCTTTCAAAGCTAAATAAGATAATGATGATTTCACATAAGAATTATTACCATAACCCGCACCGCTTACCTGCGTACTCATAGTAATAATCGGCTGATCCTGTTCTGCCGAAGGATCATTGATCCATCTTTTAACCCTGAAATTTTTATAAAATTTTTCAGCTGCTTCTTTTCCATTTTCGTCAATTCCGATTAAATATTCCAAAGTCGTTGCCCAGCCTTCATCCATAAAAGCATAGCGAGTTTCGTTAATTCCCATATAAAAAGGAAAATAAGTATGTGCAATTTCGTGATCTGCTGTCAATCTTGCATCCTGCAAATCATCAGGAATACTTGTATCGTTGATCATCATTGGATATTCCATGTCAGCATAACCCTGAATTGCTGTCATCGTTGGAAAAGGATATTCTACACCCGGCCAGTTTTCTGAAAACCATTTAAGGTTATAACGCATCCACTCTGTATATTTTTCAAAATCTTTAGTTCCGGCTTTATAAGCAGTCTGTACACTTGATCTCTTGGTTTTGAGCTGAATGCTTGAGCCATCCCAAACATAATGGTTGCTCATGGCAAAACAAAAATCAGTAATATTATCAACTTTAAATTTCCAGATATTCCATTTGCTGTTCTTGGTAACTTTGCCTGATTTCATTTCTGCTTCATTGGCAATATGAATTACTTCATCACTTGTAAGAGAAGATTTAAATCGATTCAAATATTCCGGTTGCAAAACTTCTTCAGGATTGAGAAATTCACCGGTCGACCAAACCACAAAATTTTTCGGGGCAGAAATAGCAAAAGAATAATCATTAAAATCATTATAAAACTCCTGTCGATCAGAATGCGGAAGCATATCCCATCCATTATAATCATCGTAAACAGAAATTCTAGGAAAAGAATAGGCAACATAAAAAGTTTCAGGATCGATCTGCCCTTCTCTTCCGCTTTGTACAGACAGAGGATATTCCCATTCAATTTTTACTTCTGCTTTCGATTTAGATTTTAAAACTTTATTCAGTTTTATTTTTTCCACTGTTCCCCAACTTTCGCTGTTAACATTATATGTGGAACCATCAACGATGAAAGATTTGACTTTTAAACCTGATGATAAAAAATCTTTTGACACAGAGCCTGATCTTGGAGACTCGGGTTTGTGCAGATTATTAACAAAACGTATCGCCAATTCTTCTAAATTATTTGGACTGTTGTTGCTGTAAATGATTGTTTCTTTTCCTGAAACGATTTTCGTTTTCGCATCAACTTTTACCTCAACATTATAAATTCCTTTGTTCTGCCAGTAGTTTTTTCCGGGTGCTCCGGAAATATTGCGTGTCCCGTTTTCGTAAGCTTTTTTAATATTTCTCGGCATATACAATTCCTGAGCGGAAACCTGCCACGACAAAACGGAAGCCACAATTAAAAATATCCTTTTCATTAATTTATTTTTCGATTAGTACTTAATCAAACATAAAAAGTAACAAATCATATTGATATTATTTTAAATTAAAAATCTACATAACAGGAAATGATTCACAAATAACAAAAAATAAGCTCCATTCAATCGAATAAAGCTTATATTATATTTTAAATTAGATATTCCTTCAAAAATGCAAATCAACCAAAACCGGAAAGTGATCTGAAGGATACAAAAGATTTTCTCGTCTGTCGTTAATATGTCTGTGAGATTTTATCTTAAAACCTTTCACAAAAATATAATCGATTCTGTCTTTAGGAACTTCAGTGATTTTGAAACCTGTAAAAGTTCCTACTGGTCCGTAATGTTTTTTTTCAGAATTGTAAAAAGTATCTTCTAAATTCTGCGAAAGAATTCTTATCGGTTCTGTATCTTCTGTTAAATTAAAATCACCCGATAAAACCAAAGGTAAATTTTTAGGATTCAGTTCTTTTGCTTTTCTTAAAATCAATTCTGAAGATTTTACTCTTGCCACATTTCCTACATGATCAAAATGAATATTCATCGCCAAAAATTCTTTCTGCGATTCTTTATCTTTAAAAACAGCATACGTACAAATTCTCTTATAAGCCGCGTCCCAACCTTTTGATGGTTTCTCGGGCGTTTCAGAAAGCCAGAATGTACCAGATTTTGCGATCTGAAGTTTTTTCGTATCATAAAATATTGCCGAAAATTCACCTTTTTCTTTACCGTCATCTCTTCCCACTCCTACATAATCGTAATTTTTAAGACTTGTTTTAATATCTTTCATCTGCTCCGGAAGAGCTTCCTGAACTCCGAAAAAATCTGGATGATAATACATCAGCAAATCTGCAACATCTGCTTTTCTCTGTGGCCATGCATTTTCTTTATCAGAATCTAAATTTAATCTGATATTAAAACTCATCACTTTTAAATCCTGCGAGAAACCAAGTGCAAAAAACACCATCAATACAACTGAAAATCTGAAACTCATATTTATTTCATTTTAAATTAAAAGCAAAAATAAAACTTCTCTGTTACAGAAAAGCTTTATCATGGTGATTATATTGTTAAATTATCTTTTTCTTCTTCAATGCTTTCGCAAAATTCTTCAACGTCTTTTTCTGAAATCTTTTTTTCACTTTGCAATTTTACAATTCCTAAAGTTTTATAATAATCCAAAAATTTGATCTTTTTCTCTTTAAGATCTTTTTTAAATTTCTCTAAATTTACCTCATCTTTCAGTACAGCCAGATAGATTTTCATTTTTAAATTATTTGAATTAAACCACTTCCAATATCTCTGTATTTCAATCCATCGATAGGTTTGGCATGAGTTTCTATCATTTCCCAGATTTCTTTTGCTGTTTTATCCGGAAACTGTTCCATATACAAAGCTGCAAGTCCCGAAACATGAGGAGTTGCCATACTTGTTCCGCTTAATGGAAGATAAAAGTTTTTATTTTTGCCATTTTTTGGATAACTGCTGAAAACATCAACTCCGGGTGCGCAAACATTGATATTCCCTCCAGTTGAAGGATTTAAGCCTCCATTCGAAAATTTGGCGACTCTCATTTGTCCGTCTATTGCACCAACTGCCATAATAGATTGTGAATTTGCAGGTGCAGAAACAGGTTTGGGAATCGAAGGTCGGTTGCTATCGTTTCCAGCTGCTGCAATGATGAGACAATTATTTTCAAGCGCTCTCGATCCTATCGTTTCAAAAAGTACAGAAGGCTTTTCATTTAATCCAACAGGCGCAGCAAGTGAGAGCGATAATATTCTGAATTTTTTGGAAATTGCCCAATCAATTGCGTCTACAACACTGCTTGTTGTTCCTTTTCCACTATTAGAAAGTACTTTGGCAATTTTCAGATTGCAGTCTTTGGCAATTCCGTAACGTTTTCCTGTGTCTCCACGCAAATTCCCAGCAGAAACACCTGCACAATGTGTACCATGACCATTGAGGTCTTTGTTCCAGTCTTCCCCTTCAATGAACGATTTTCCTTCAACTTCTCTTGAAGCAAAATCGGGATGAGACATTTCTAAACCCGTATCCAAAATGCAGACATCAATTCCTTTTCCGGTGTATAATGCTCTTTCAATTCCGATAGCTTTCAGTCCCCATTCCATTTCAACAAAATTTTTCGGAGGAATTGGTTTATTGTTGAGGTACAGTTCTAATTCATTAATTTTATCTGAAATTTCTGCGGACTGTTTCTTTAATTCGCTAATGATTTTCATTTCATCTGCCGGAAAAAAATCCCGCTCTTTTTCAAAATAAATTATGGGATTTGAATCATCTTTCACCGCTTTTTTCAGTTGATCTTCATCCATATTCTCTACCACCACAACTCCCAGATTTTTGTACAAAACTCCGTTATCATTATCGATTACATCGAAAGAACGGTTTTCTTTTGAAAGAAATTCTGAGGAAGTAATACTTACCTGAAGCTCATTTTCTATCTTGTTGAGTGACTTTTTCTCCTGATTTTCCAGCAGGACAATGTATTTTTCTGTTTTCATGATTAGTTTGTTTTATAAAATTTTGACGCAGATTTTTTCTATCAGTAAATAAATATCTTCTGCTAAAAGAGTAAGTCTCAGTTTTTTGTTGATTCCTGCAATGGTAGTATTTTGAGAAATCAACTGATTCCAGAATGTTTCAATTTTCGAAATCGAATTGAGATCTTTTATTTTTACATCATCCAGAATTCCGTTTTGATACATAGAAATCATCAAACCTGAAAGCAGTTCTTCAGCTTCATCCAGCTTTTTCTGTTCTTTGGCAAGTAATTCAATCAAAAAACCATGAATATTTTCAATTCCGCTAAAAGAAAATCCGGAAACTAAATCTCTTTTTCCAACGCTTACTTTTTCCATTTTTACAGGATTAAATCCACGTTTTACCGTAGAAATCGTACTCATAATTTTTAGAACTTCAGATTCGTAAGTTGTATTTCCTTTTGCTTTAAAATACTCTAATAGTTCATGAAGAAAGGCTTCAAAATGAGCATCAAAATCGAAAGATTTAGACAGATAAAACTCCTGAACTTTATTCAGCTTATCCAGATGAAATTCTAAAGTCTGCGTACTATGATGTATAAGTTCCTGCATCACTCAAAAGTTATCTGTTCTACCTCGTTTCCGTCTTTATCTTTATAAGAAAGCACTCTTATACCTTCGGCTTCCATCGTTACCTGAAGATTGATAAACAGTTTGTCTTTATCTTCTGCGGAGTTTGTGTTGGGATCAATGTAAATATTGTTGAGCTTAGAATTTACGAGCGTATATTTATTCAGCAAAACATTAGAAAAAATTTCTTTCAGTTCATTGACTTCTGCATCTGTACTTCCGTCTTGCGGTCTGAAAACACCTCTGTTTAAAGCTTGTATTTTTGTTTTAAGATCCACCTTCATTACTTCAGCAACAGGAAGTTTTCCGAACTTCTGATCATTAGATTCCAGCTTTTTAAATAAAGTTTTAAAATCTTCATTCTGAATCTGCTTTTTTGTAATCTCCTGAATATTGAGTTTTTTTTCTCGGTTTACCAAACGTATTCTTTCATTGACTTCTCCTATTAGCTGATCTTCATTAAGTTTAAAATTATATTTAGAATCAGAATCTATATCGGTAATTTTCAGAGGAATATCCATTTTCACACTGGGTAAAGCATATCTTGGTGCGGTAAAATATTTAAGATAAGGATGTTTTGCATATTCTTTGGCAATCGCAACAGCGTTTTCGTCTGCTCTTTTACGAGCCTGAATTATCTCGTTGTTGAGATAATCCAGGTAATCTGATAATTTGATCATGATCGTAAAATTTAGAAATTACTGAGCCAATAATCCTAAAACTTTTTCCAAACCTGCAGGCATTTCGTCATTTGTTGCTCTTACTTTTACACCCAAAGAATATTCTTTTTCAACCTTAATTCCGGTGCTTGATGATCTTTTATAAGAAACATCTACGCTCAGTTTCACAGGCCCCCATCCTCCGGAAGCACCCACATTCAATCCAAATTCACTTCCTACATTTTTAGTATAAGTAGAATTAAGTTTTACATTAAAATCTACCTCACAAGATTCTATTCTGAAGCTTGGAACATTGAGCAAAGCTATAAAAGGAACAGAAAGTTCAACATCAATAGGAATTGTAGGCTCTTCATCTGGAGTTTCTGTTTCACTTACGTAATCCGGATTGGGTCCGTTTTTTTTGTATTTAAAATCTGCCATTCTCAGTTTTTTGGCACTTGCAGGATCATTAGGATCTGTAAGTTCGAAACCAACTTCATTAATGAAACTTACGGTAGCAATAGAAGCATTCGACTGTGCTTTTACGCACGCATCCAAAGGTCCGCCGATGATGGTTGCGAAGTCTATACTTCCCAATTCTGCTGCAAAATCTGCATTGGCTGCATCTGAAGTTTTAAACACTTCTTCATCCGAAGCCATTTTCAAAGAAATCATTTTGAGAACTTCAGAAGATGCATTCACCAGAGATTTTTCCCATTTCTCGTCATAACCTGCTTTAAACTGATCTACAATCGCAAGAATTTCTTTCACAGAAAGATCTTTCAGTTCTGAAATTTCCACTCCCGAAATTTTATCATAAACACTCGGAGAAAGTACTTTTTGTACTCCTGATAAAAGATCAATCAACTCATTTTTTGTCTTTTTGGTGTGATTCGATTCCAACACCGATTTTAATGTTTCCATTTGATTTGTTTTTTGGTTAACAATTATTTTGTAGTACAAATCTATATCACTAACTATGAAAACATTACAGGAATTACCCTATAAAATAAAGGGGAAAACCACCCAAAACAAAAAAGCAGACTTTCACGTAGAAAATCTGCTTCTGTTTTATTGAAATCTATTGATTCTTAATTCGATTTTTTTGCTTTAATAATTGCTTCCAAAGCATCCCACATTTCCTGAGGAATATCTTCCAGCATATTAAATTCTCCTGCTCCCTGTAACCATTCTCCACCATCAATGGTAACAACTTCACCATTTACGAAAGATGAAAAATCTGAAACCAGATATGCCGCAAGATTTGCTAACTCCTGATGCTCCCCAACTCTTTTAAGCGGATTTTTTTTAGCTAAATCAAACTTGTCTTTCATATCTCCTGGAAGCAATCTGTCCCATGCTCCTTTCGTTGGGAAAGGTCCCGGTGCAATTGCATTGAAACGAATATTATATTTCCCCCATTCTACAGCGAGAGATCTCGTCATTGCCAAAACGCCAGCTTTTGCACAAGCTGATGGAACAACATAGGCAGAACCCGTCCAAGCATAAGTAGTCACAATATTTAAAACTGTTCCTGGTGTTTTCGTATCAATCCAATGTTTTCCGATAGAAAGTGTGCAGTTTTTTGTTCCTTTCAAAACAATATCCAAAATAGAATCAAAAGCTGAATGCGTTAATCTTTCGGTGGGTGAAATGAAATTTCCCGCGGCATTATTGAGTAAAATATCAATCTTGCCAAATTCTTTAAGTGCTGCTTCTTTCATCGCTTCTACTTCGTCCCAATTTCTGACATCACAGGCAACACAAAGCACTTTTCCGCCTGTTTCATCTTCCAGTTCTTTTGCAGTAGCTTGTAATTTTTCTAAATTTCTTGATGTAATCACCACTTTTGCTCCCAACTGAAGGAAATATTTGGTCATTGCTTTTCCAAGGCCGCTTCCGCCACCGGTTACGATAGCTACCTTATCTTTAAGAGCATCTTCGCGCAACATTGGCTGAGTATATAAATTCATACTTTAATTTTTTCTTAAAAATAACAAATATTAAATGGATGAAGGGTAAAATCTACTGATAAATAATGTTACAAATAATTGTTGTATCTTTAGTTGAAATTATATAAAAAAACAGCCAACAAATTATCGGCTGTTCTTCAATATATTAAACTTAAATTATGAAGCAGTAACTACTCCTTTGAAAGAAAGAGTTTTAGGTGTTTTGCTGTCGCTTGTTGTAACGTTTACTGTTTTTACAAAAGCTCCCGGACTCGCTGCATTGTAGCTAGCTTCTACAAATCCTTTTTTGCCTGGTTTGATTGGATCTCTTGAGTAATCTGCAGTTGTACATCCGCAAGATGGAGCTACGTTTTGAATGATGATTGGCTTTTTCGATGTATTGGTAAATTCAAATCTAATCAATTTAGGTTTTCCCTGAGGAATATTTCCTACATCGATAGATTCTGATTTCCACTTAAGAGCTTCTGCAATCGCTTTTACTAAAGAAGTTCCCTCAACTGGAAATACATTAGCATAAAATGGTGAAAACGCCATAACAGCTAATAATGCTGTAATTTTTAATTTTTTCATGAGTATAATTTTTAATATTTAATTCAATTTCAAAGAAACGAATTGTTTTCTTTTTATAATTCAAAGGTAAACCCGATTGAGGAAAGAATTTGTTAACCGCTGTCAAACATTTGTTAACGAGTTGTTAATAGCGAAAAGATAATAGATATTTTTGAATAATATTGCTTTTGTAAATGGAAATAAAAAAACTCAATATCATCATCACGATTGGTCTGGTTGCTATTATCGGGATTTTAGTAGCTCAACTTCTATGGACAAGACAGGCATATAATCTTGAGGATAGAAAGTTTAATCAAAAAGTAAACATCGCTTTGATGGAGGTTGTCGACAAAATGTCTGAAGGGAAAACTTCTTTTACAGAAAATCCTGTGCAGATTGTTGCCAATGATTATTATGTTGTCAATATCAATAATGAATTTCATCCTTCTGTTCTTGAGCATTATCTGAAGACAGAATTTACAAGATTTCAAATTAACACAGATTATGTTTATGCTTTGTACAATTGCCACAGCGATCAGATGATCTACGGAAAATATATAAGCAGCCATCAGGAAGAACCGAGTGAAAAGGTGATTCAGTTTCCTAAACATAAAAATCTTACCTATTATTTTTCGATACGTTTTCCCGATAAAACAACTTATCTGATCAGTTCATTACGTTTCTGGTATCTGCTTACATTTGCGCTTATTATCATTCTGCTGGTTTATGTCTATTCGATTTATACGATTATTCAGCAAAAAAAATTCTCAGAACTGCAGCGAGATTTCATCAATAATATGACCCACGAGTTTAAAACTCCGCTTTCTTCTATACTTTTGGCAACTGAAGCTCTCAACAAACAGGAAATTGTAAAAGAAAATTCAAAACTTCAAACCTATACTTCAATTATCATCAACCAAAGCAATACGCTTAATAATCATATCGAAAAAATATTAAATATTGCTAAAAATGATTCTGCCGGACTTTCACTAAAAACAGAAAAAATACAGCTTCTTCCTTTCATTCAGGAAATAGCTGAAAGTATGAAACAGAAGAATGAAAATCTGAGAATAGAGGTTTCCGTAGAAAATAATACCTCTGTAATGGCAGACAAATTTCACTTTACCAATATTCTTTACAATATTCTGGATAATTCTATTAAATATTGCGAAACACAGCCCAATATCATAATTTCGTCAGATAAAGATTCAAAAGGTTTATATTTAAAGTTTAAAGACAACGGAATGGGTATTCCAGACAAAAGTATTCCTCATATTTTTGATAAATTTTACAGAGTAAACACCAGAAAAAGCGATGAGATTAACGGTTTTGGGTTAGGACTTTTTTATGTAAAAAAAATCGTTCAACAGCACCATTGGAAAATCTTTGTCGAGAATAATAAGGATACAGGAATTACCACTACTTTGTTTTTTCCGTTTTAAAGTTGAATTAGGTAATGGAAAAATCTAAAATTTTGTATGCAGAAGACGATAAAACAATTGCTTTCCTTCTTCAGGATGGCTTAGAACCGTATTATGAAATTGAGCATTACGGAGACGGGAAATCTGCATTTGAAGCTTTTAGCTGTAAAAATTTCGACATTTGTCTTTTGGATATTATGATGCCCGAAATGAACGGGTTTGACCTTGCAGAAAAAATCCGTCAGCAAAATTCAGAAATTCCTATTATCTTTATTTCCGCAAAAGCACTGAAAGAAGATCGAATAAAAGGTTTGAAAATAGGAGCAGATGATTATCTGGTAAAACCTTTCAGTATTGAAGAACTGATTCTGAAAATTGAAATTTTTCTGAAACGTTCTAAGAAAACACAACCTTCATCATCCAAATACAAAGTTGCAAAATACGATTTTGATCCTCAAAATTACACATTACAAAACTCGGGAAGTCTTATCACACTTACTCAAAGAGAATCTGAGCTGCTTTTATATTTTATCCGTCACAAAAACACGGTTTTAAAAAGACAGGATATTTTGAAAGCAATTTGGGGAGATGACGATTATTTTATGGGACGGAGTCTTGATGTTTTTATCTCAAGATTACGCAAAGTTTTTGCAGATGAAGAAAATATCTCCATTGAAAATCTCCACGGAATCGGTTTTCGGTTTTCTGAAAAATAAATATCTGTAATTTGCATAAGAAAATCTTCATTTTGCATACATCTGGTTTTTAATTTCTCTTCAATTTTGTATCAATAAAAATCAACAGTATGAAATTGAAAGAGATAAAATTAGGAAGTCAGGGGCTTATCATCCCGAATATTGGTTTAGGATGCATGGGAATGACGGGTTTCGGTGACATCGACACCTATGGAAAAGCAGATGAAAAAGAAGCTATTGCAACCATTCACCGTTCTCTGGAACTGGGCGGAAATTTTCTGGACACTGCAGATCTGTACGGCCCTTTTAAAAATGAGCAGCTTATTGCAAAAGCGATTGAAGGAAATCGTGACGAGTATATTATCGCCACCAAATTCGGTTGGGAAATCGATGACAACAAACAGATTACATGGAAAATCAACGGAAGCAGAGAGTATGTGAAAAAATCAGTTGAACATTCGCTCAAAAATCTAAAAACCGATTACATCGATCTGTACTATATGCACCGTCTGGACAAAAATGTTCCTGTTGAAGAGACTGTCGGAGCCATGAGTGATCTGGTAAAAGAAGGTAAAATCGGCTACATCGGTTTGTCTGAAGTTTCTTCCGAAACGGTGAAAAAAGCACACGCAGTTCATCTGATTTCGGCGGTTCAGAGTGAATATTCTTTGTTTGAAAGAACGGTTGAGGAAAAAGGTGTTATTAAAACTCTGCATGAACTGGGAATTGGTTTTGTTGCTTATTCGCCTCTGGGAAGAGGCTTTTTATCAGGGCAGATCCGATCAATTGATGATTTACCGGAAAATGATTTCCGAAGAGGAATTCCGCGTTTTCAGGAGGAACATTTTTATAAGAATATTGAACTGGTAGAAGCCATTGAAAATATGGCAAAAGAAAAAGAGATTACTTCTTCTCAATTGGCTCTGACATGGATTATCAGCAAAGAAATTGTTCCGATTCCGGGAACGAAACGCAGAAAATATCTTGAAGAGAATATTGAAGCCAGTAAAATTATCCTTAGTGAATCTGATATTCAGAAGCTAGAAAGTATTGTTCCTTTGGGAACAGATACGGGAGCAACCTATGATGATTTCGGGATGGGATTGTTGGATTATTAATATTCTTTTCTGAACGTTAAATCTTAAATTCTTAATAATTCAAACCTAACAGGTTTTATGACGCAACACGATTGCAGCCCGACTTGAGCGGAAAAAGCTGTCCAAATTATTATCTTTACCAATTAAACCTCAGATTATGAATACCATACAATCTATATCGCATTTTCACAGACTGCTGTCGCTACCGGAACCGAAACATCCGATGGTAAGCGTAATCAACTTATCCGAAAGTGTTTTTATTGAGGATGAGGTCTGGAAAGGATTTGTAAGCCATCATTTTTGTGTGGCACTGAAACGGAATGCGACAGGAAAAATAAAATACGGACAACAGCATTACGATTATGACAAAGGGGTATTAAGTTTTACTGCGCCCCATCAGGTTCAGTATCTGGATCTGAAAACTATGGATTGTGAAAATACGGGGTATCTTTTGGTTTTTCATGAGGATTTCCTGTTGAAACATTCCCTTGCGAAAACCATTTCTTCCTACGGATTTTTCTCTTACGCCGTAAACGAAGCCTTACATCTTTCTGAGGATGAGGAAAATGATCTGCTTGAGATTTTATATAAAATTGATAAGGAATACCAACACATCGATCATCATACGCAGGAAATTATTCTGTCGCACATCGAATTGCTGCTGAATTATTCTAAACGGTTTTATGAAAGACAGTTTATTACCCGAAAAAGCGGCAATCATCATCTTTTAACAAAATTTGAAAGCTATCTGAATGATTATTTTAATGACAATTCGGCTGAGAAAGAACTGTTAACGGTTCATCAAATTGCAGAAGCCATGAATCTTTCGCCAAATTATCTGAGCGACCTTTTGAGGGTTCATACCGGACAGAACACGCAGCAGCATATCCACGAAAAGCTCATCAGTAAAGCAAAGGAAAAGCTTTCTACAACGGAATTATCAGTTAGTGAAATTGCCTATGAACTGGGATTTGAACATGCACAGTCGTTCAGTACGCTTTTCAAAAAGAAAACAAAGATGTCGCCTTTGGAATTTCGGCAGTCATTTAATTAAAACAGGTCCTTTTTAATATTGTTTTTATGTTCTCTTCCCCACTCCGAAAGTGCAATAATAACAGGCTTCAGGGTTTTGCTGTAATCGGTTGAGATATATTCTACAATTACCGGAGTCTGCTCTGCGTGTACCACTCTTTTTACAAAACCGTTCAGCTCCAGATCTTTGAGTTCATTGGAAAGTACTCTCGCGGATATTCCGGCAACGATTCTCTGAAGCTCATTGAATCGGATATTTCCGTTTTCATGTAATGCTATAATGATTTTGAGCTTCCATTTTCCTCCAATCACATAGATAGCATCTTCCACGGAGGAAAGATGTCCGCTGCATTTTTCAGCCGTCATAGGCTCTTCAAAAACCATCGTATTTTCCATGTGTTTCAATTTTAACTAATCTAAAGGTTACTGCTAACCTTTTGTTTACTACTAACTTTTAATAAGCAAATGTATATAATTTTGCTGAAGAAATTTAAATTTTTAAAAATGAAAAACATCCTTCATATCATTTCAAGTCCGAGAGCTGAAATATCGGCAAGCAGAAAATTAGGAAATGCCGTAGTGGAAAAAATTAAGGAAAAATATTCTAGTGCTGTAATTAAAGAGCGTGATCTGACGAAAGACCACGTTCCGTTTCTGGAAGAAAAGCACATTAATACGTTCTTCTCTCCGGAGGAAAGCCATTCTGCAGAACAAACGGAAATCAGCGACTATTCAAAAGGACTGATTTCAGAATTGCAGGAGGCAGATATTATTGTAATTGATTCTCCGATGTACAATTTCTCGGTTCCGGCAACACTCAGAGCGTATTTTGATTTTACTTCGAGAGCAGGATATACTTTTAAATATGATGAAAACGGTCCCAAAGGTTTATTAAACGATAAAAAATTATACATTGCCTTTACTTCCGGAAATATTTATTCTGAAGGCCCTTATCAGGTTTATGATTCTAATGTTCCTTATGTAAAGAATGTTTTCGGATTTTACGGAGTTTCGGACGTCAGTGTATTCCGTGCTGAAGGTTTATCAATTCCCGGGATCCAGGAAACCGCTATGGAAAAAGCAATTGAAGGAATCACTATTGATTAATTTTTCAGATATAATTTAGAAAAGGGAGACTTACGAATTTGTAGTCTTCCTTTTTAATAGTTTTTGGCTAAAGCCGATTGATTATTTATAAATGAAAAGCGGGCTAAAGCCCGCTCCTATTGATATTGTTATATTTTATATTTATCACTCAACTTCAAAAAGCAAACGCTCCCCGAATTTCTCTTCATTGATTTTTCCATTTTCGTAGACCAGATTTCCGTTGACAAAGGTGTGGGTTACTTTAGAATGGAAATTCATTCCTTCCAATGGACTCCAGCCGCATTTGTAGAGGATGTTTTCTTTTTCAACGGTCCAGTTTTCGTTTAAATCTACCAAAACAAGATCTGCTTTATAGCCTTCTTTGATGAAACCTCTTTTTTCAATTCTGAATAAAATGGCAGGATTGTGAGCAATTTTCTCAACAATTTTCTCTAAAGAAATTTTTCCATTTTTATAATTTTCCAGCATTACCACCAGAGAATGCTGAACCAAAGGTGCTCCGGAAGGGCATTTTGTATACACATTCTGTTTTTCTTCCCATGTGTGAGGCGCATGATCCGTTGCAATCACATCAATTCTGTCATCCAGTAACGCTTCCCAAAGTCCGTCTTTGTCTTTTTGGGTTTTTACGGCAGGATTCCATTTGATGAGTCCGCCTTTTGTTTCGTAATCTTCATTGGTGAAAGTCAGGTGATGAACACAAACTTCCGCTGTGATTTTTTTATCTTTTAATGGAATATCATTTCTGAAAAGTTCCATTTCCTTCGCTGTCGACAAATGGAAAACGTGAAGTCTTGCTCCTGTTTTTTTAGCCAGCTCAACAGCTTTTGAAGATGATATATAACAAGCCTCTTCACTTCTAATCAGATGGTGGAATTTCACCGGAATATCTTCTCCGTATTCATCCAGATATTTTTGAGTATTTGCTTTGATCGTTGCTTCATCTTCACAGTGAACAGCAATCAGCATTTTTGTGTTGCTGAAGATTTTTTCCAGAGTTTCAGGATTGTCGACCAGCATATTTCCGGTGGAAGAACCAAGAAATAATTTAATTCCGGGAACATTTCTGGGGTTTGTTTTTAAAATCTCCTCCAAATTATCATTGGTTCCGCCCATCATAAAACCGTAATTCGCGAAAGATTTCTTGGAAGCAATTTCGTATTTATCTGCCAATAACTCCTGAGTGACAGCATTGGGAACTGTATTTGGCTGCTCAATAAAACTCGTGGTTCCGCCTGCAATGGCAGAACGAGATTCAGTTTCAATATCGCCTTTATGCGTTAATCCCGGATCACGAAAATGCACCTGATCGTCGATAACACCCGGTAAAAGATATTTTCCGGATGCGTCGATAATCTGATCTGCCTCATCAGAAATACGAGATTCAATTTTAGAGATGATATCATTTTCAATTAAAATATCGCTTTCAAAAGTTTTTCCTTCGTTGACGATTTTTGCATTCTTGATTAGGGTTTTCATGATACTTTTTGTTAGAGCTAAAGATTTATATTGCACAAATTTAATATTTTCATGAATGATTTTTAGACATCAATCAAAAATTTGTGAATTGTAATATTTACATTTGCACTTTAAAAAAATAAATTTGTACAAGAAATTATTTGGACAAACCGCTGTATATGGTCTTAGTTCGGTTTTGGTAAGGATTTTTCCTTTCCTAATTGCTCCGATTGTTACCAAAGCATTTGGTCCGTCTGCATCATCACCTTTCGTAGACTGGTATTCTATTGCAGGAGTAATTACCGTTTTTCTTACTCACGGAATGGAAACTTCTTTTTTCCGTTTTGCTCAGGAAGGCGATATTGATAAAAAAACTTTGGTTTCTACTTCTGCACTCAGCATTTTAGGAATTGGCTTTATATATCTTATTTTAGGATATGTTTTCAGGCAGGATCTTGCGAATGCTTTTGAAACTCCGGATCAGGTTAATTATCTTGTTATTTTTCTTTTTATACTTTCATTTGATGCCTTTTCCACAATTCCTTCTGCAGTTTTAAGACTGGAAGGAAAACCTGTTTTATATACCATTTCAAAAGTTGCAGGTTCATTGGTTTACTATTTTTTGATTGTATTTTTCATTAAATGGCTTCCTCATTATCCTAACGGAATTTTAGGCATAAAATACGATTCAGAAATTGGTGTAGGATACGTTTTCATTGCTAACTTGGTACAAAGTATTATCACTTTATTGATTGTAGGAAAAGAATTTGTGAATTTCAGCATCCGAAAGTTTGATTTTCAATTATGGAAAAGAATTATGAATTATTCCTGGCCGGTAATGGTTGCAGGATTAGCGGGAGTTGTGAATCAAACTTTAGACAGACAGTTTTTGAAATATTTGCTTCCAAAAGAAGAGGCAAAACATCAGATTGGAGTTTACGGAGGAGTTTACAAAATTGCAACTTTTATTACAGTATTCAGACAGGCTTATCAATTGGGAATAGAACCCTACTTTTTCTCCAGCTTTAAAGATAAAGACAATCATAAAACCTATGCTGTTTTAATGGATGTTTTTGTCATCTGCAATTGCCTTATATATACCGGATTAATGGTAAATCTACAATGGATTTCTGAAAAATATTTAGGAAACCCACTGTATTTTGAAGGGATCGAAATTATTCCTTTTGTAATGCTCGGAGCTTTATTTTTAGGTATTTATCTGAATCTTTCAATCTGGTATAAATTATCGGATCGAACAAGAGTCGGATTGTACATTTCTTTAATTGGTGCAGCAATTACCGTCTTTATCAACTTTACTTTTATTCCTAAATATGGATATTGGGCAAGTGCTTTTGCAGCATTGATTACCTATACAAGTATGATGATAATCTCTTATATTTGGGGGAAAATAAAATACCCTATTCATTATAACATAAAAAAAATCGCAATTTATTTAATATTATCAATTGCAATTTCGATGATTTCGTTTTACTTTTTCCGACATAATTATTTAATAGGAAACGGAATGTTTATCTTTTTCATTGCATTTTTGGTATATAATGAAAGAACGATGATTAAAAAAATTCTCAGAAAATCATAAATTTAAACTAACTATATAAAACATATGAAATCGCCAGGATTGGCAAACAAAAAACCCATCAAGAAGTTGCGATTGCATATGACCATTAAAAAAATAAAAATCTACATATGAAAATTATTGTTCCAATGGCTGGGCGAGGTTCCAGATTACGTCCACATACTTTAACGGTTCCAAAACCTTTGATTCCAATAGCCGGAAAACCAATTGTACAGAGATTAGTAGAAGATATTGCGAAGGTTGCAGGTGAAAATATAGAAGAAGTAGCTTTTATCATTGGTGATTTTGGAGATGAAGTTGAAAAATCTCTTCTTCAGATTGCAGAAAGATTAGGAGCAAAAGGAAGCATCTATCGTCAGGAAGAAGCTTTAGGAACTGCTCATGCTATAAAATGTGCAGAACAATCTATGACAGGAAATGTGGTTGTAGCTTTTGCAGACACTCTTTTCAGAGCAGATTTCACTTTAGATACCAATTCTGATGGTGTTATTTGGGTAAAAAAAGTAGAAGACCCTTCAGCATTTGGCGTTGTAAAATTGGATGACTATGGTTTTATTACAGATTTTGTAGAAAAACCTCAGACTTTTGTTTCAGATCTTGCCATTATCGGAATTTATTATTTCAACTCAGGAGAAAAACTGATGAATGAAATTAATCACATTATGGACAATGATATTAAGGTAAGCGGTGAATATCAATTGACTACAGCATTAGAAAACCTTCGTCAGAAAGGTGCTAAATTCTCGCTTGGTAAAGTAGACGACTGGATGGATTGCGGAAACAAAAATGCAACCGTAGAAACGAACAGCAAGATTTTAGCTTACGAAAAAGAAGAAATGTCTCATTTTACATCAACATGTACAATTGAAAATTCTTTGATTATACCGCCGTGTTTCATTGGTGAAAATGTGAAAATAATGAATTCTAAAATCGGCCCCGGAGTTTCTGTTGGAAATAACACCGTAATTATCAATTCAAATATTGAGAATTCTCTGATTCAGGAAAATACAAAAATCAACCACGGAAACCTTTCTAACTCAATGATTGGAAATTCTGCGCAGTATTATGGTGTTTCAAGAGAAATATCTTTAGGAGATTATTCTGTTTTAGATTTCCTGAATAAAGATTAATTTGAGATAAAATAAAATGAGTCAAAAACCACACAAAACATTTTGTGTGGTTTGGCGTTAATATTGTAAAGTATTTATTTAAAAGAGAATATGAAAAAATGGGTCTCGTTATTGTTGGTAACAATGGTTGTACTTTCCTGTAAAACCAAAAAAAATGCTATGCCAAATACTTCTGAAAATGACAGCATTATAGTGGCAAAATCTGATGACGGCAAACCAATTGATGCGGGCAAAAACATATCCGACAGATTAACTTTTTACGAAAGTATTTATATCCATCCGAAATTTGAGCAAATTAAAATAAACAGTAAAATTACTGCAGACAATATTCGTGTAAGTCCCTTGGATGCAACAATTTATATTGAAAGTGATAAAAAAATATGGTCAAATATTAACTTTCTTTTTTTCAACGCTGCAAGAGCCATTATTACTCCAGAAGGCATAAAAGCTGTCGACAAATACAATAAAAATTTTATAGATTCAGATTTTGATTATCTAAATAATTTATTGAATATTAATTTCATAGACTACAAAACTTTAGAGAAAATCCTCTTGGGAAGAACATTTCTGAAAGTAAGCGACAGAAATTCTAAGATTACCAAAAATGCGGATGGTTATCAGCTTTCCTCTATTACCAACCAGAAAATTGTTACCAATGATCAAGAGCGTGAGTATAAAATCAATATGCAATATTCTAATAATTATGATTTAATTTATGCTAAATTGCAAGATGTAAAATCCGATGACGCCGTAGAAATCGTATATGATCAGTGGGAAAGCTTTGACAATAATCTCAGATTGCCGCAAAGTGTTAAAATAATTATAAAAGGATCAAAAACAAGTCAGATTTTACTGGAAAATACGAAATTTGGCTTCACTAGAATGGAAACTCCGTATTCAGTTCCAGCCAATTATAAGAAAATTGAGATTAAATGATTAAAAAATTTAGCTTTTTAATAGGAATTTTATTGTTTTCGTTGCATTTCGGGCAAAAGAAAGAACAATTACAGCAACAAAATGCCGAGCTTAAAAAACAAATTGCAAAAATAAATTCTGAATTAGCAAAGACGAGAAACGAATCCAAATTGTCGGTTTCTTATCTTACAAGTGTTAATCAAAAATTAGCTTTAAGAGAGAAGGTTTACAACAATACTCAGAAAGAAAAAAGATTTATTGAAGATGAAATTTATCTTCGTCAGTTAGAAATCAACAGACAAAACAGGGAACTGGCAGTTTTAAGAAAAAATTACGCTCAGGTTTTGGTCAATGCATATAAGAATAAAGGAGTCCAGAATAAGGTAACTTTTATATTATCTTCTAAAGGTTTTGGAGAGGCATTAAGAAGAGTTCAGTATTTAAAACAATATTCTGACTATCAAGACAAAAAAGCTGCTGAAATCACCAATGCAGCTGTAGAATTGAAAAAATCTGTAGAGAAGAAAAGAAGATCTGCCAATGAAAAAGAAACTTTATTGGTTAATCAACAGAAAGATTTAACGACCATTAATGCAGAGAAAGCTCAGAAAGAGCAGTTGGTCAATGAATTTAAGAAAAACGAGACAAAACTTGCAGGCGAACTTAAACAGAAGCAAGCTCAGTCTAAAGCTCTTGAAGGACAAATAAGATCTATCATTGCAGAAGAAATTCGTAGAGCAAAAGCAGAGGAAGAATCTAGAAAAAAAGCTGAAGCAGAAAAAATACGTTTAGCAAAAATAGCTTCAGACAGAGAAAAAGCACGTATTGATGCTGAAAATAAAGCGAAAGCTGAAGCTTTAGAAAGGGAAAGAAAATTGGCTGAAGCTGAAGCTAAAAAAGCAGCAGAATTTGCAGCGAAAAGAGCAGAGGACGAAAGAAAGAGAAATGAAGATGCAGCACGAAATGAAGCCAGCGCAAAAGATGAAGCGAGAAAAGTTGCAGCAAAAAAAGCTTCTGATGAGGCAGCATTAAAATCAAGAGAAGCTGCCAACAAATTAGCTGCCGCAAAAGCTGCCGAAGCAGCACTGGAAAAAAAGACAGACGAAGATAAAAAAGCTGCCGAGACAAAAGCAATGACCAATTATGGTGTTTCTACATCAGCAGGAAATAGTTTTGCATCAAACAAGGGAAGATTGGCAATGCCTGCTTATGGTACAATCACCCATCGTTTCGGAAGGCAGCCACATCCTGTTTTTAAAAATATTGTAGAAGAAAATAACGGAATTAAAATTTCTGTAGCAAAAGGAACCAGTGCAAAAGCTGTATTCCCTGGAACAGTTTCCTCGGTAATGCCTGCCGCAGATGGAACAAAAACAGTTTTGATTAAACATGGAGATTATTTCTCTATTTATTCAAACCTGAGCAGCAACACAGTATCTAAAGGTCAGCAAGTTTCTGCAGGAACTTCTGTAGGTACAGTTGCACAGGATTTTGATGGCTCATTTACTTTAGATTTTCAGATCTGGAGAGGTGATACACCAGTAGATCCATTAGGTTGGCTTTCCAATTAAAAATATTAACTTTGTAAAAACTTTAAGAAATGTATACACTTACAATACTGTCATTATCTTGGCAACACATTTTGATCGTAGCGATTATTCTTTTATTACTTTTCGGAGGAAAAAAAATTCCGGAACTAATGAGAGGAATGGGATCAGGAATCAAAGAATTCAAAGATGCGGTGAAAGAAGAAGATAAACCAGCCCCAAAGACTGACAACCAATCTTCAACTACAAATAATCCCAGCAACTAAATTCTTAGATTTTTATGAATTTTACCGACACTGCTTGGCAAGTCTTCAATAGATCTATTGAAGACTACCATGTTTTAGATAATGTAGATACACCAATAAATAACACGTTCCCTACCGATAGTTTGGAACGAATTTTGTATGCTAAGAATTGGATTGATACCGTTCAGTGGCATTTTGAAGATATTATAAGAGACGAAAATATAGATCCGGTGGAAGCTCTTCAGCTGAAAAGAAAAATAGATGCTTCTAACCAGCAAAGAACAGATTTAGTAGAGTTTATAGACAGTTGGTTTTTAGATAAATATAAAAATATTACTCCAAAAACAGACGCAAAAATAAATACTGAAACTCCAGCTTGGGCAGTTGACAGATTATCTATACTTGCACTCAAGATCTATCATATGTCATTGGAAGCAAACAGAGAATCTGCTTCTGAGGAACATCGTTTAAATTGTCAGAAAAAATTAGATGTGCTTCTTGATCAGAAAAAAGATTTATCTACATCGATAAATCAACTACTTACTGATATTGAAAACGGTGATGTTAAGATGAAAGTATACAAACAGATGAAAATGTATAATGATGAAAGTCTTAACCCAATCCTTTATCAAAAGGAGCAAAAATGAAACGATTATATTTTTTCGGACTATTAATATTAACTATTACTTCCTGCGCGACAGAAAAACCCAATGTTTCTCCCCTATCCAGTGGTTTCTACAATGAAGCTAAAAAAGGTGAAGCAGAAGCAGCAACAAATAGTTTCTCTATCAATATCGATGAAAATGTAAATGCCGCAGAAATTTCAAATCTGATTTCGAGCTTTCCAAAATTTAAGAATTCAGCAGTAAACGAAGAAGTAAATTCTTTGAAATATACATTGCAGAATTATTTGTATGCTATAGATTCAGGTAATATTTCCGGAAAAGAAAAAACTCTTAAAAACTTAGAGAAATCTTATAAAAAAATTCAAAAGCTGAGAAAATATCTCAATAGAGATGATGATGCAGTTTTGAACAGATATTTAGTAAGACTAAAAACCAACGTTACTTTTATTGAAGATTCAATGAACAGTAAAAAATAAACTACAATTCAATGATTAAAATTCAGGCGGAAGCGAACGTTCCTACAGAGTACGGCAATTTCCGAATGATAGCTTTTTCCGAAGAATCGACTAATTGGATGCCTCATATGGCGATCATTGCCGAAAATACGGATTTTTCTAACCCTGTCAATGTACGTTTTCATTCTGAATGTATTACAGGTGAAGTTTTCCATTCTCAAAAATGTGAATGCGGACAGCAATTGGATTCAGCAATGAAATACATGCAGGAAAACGGCGGTATTATCATTTATCTACGGCAGGAAGGTAGAAACATCGGAATCATCAATAAACTAAAAGCTTATTCTCTTCAGGAGAAGGGTTTCGATACTGTGGCAGCCAATTTAGAACTAGGTTTACCTGCAGATGACAGAAATTTTGATATTGCCATAGAAATTTTAAATATTTTAGATGTAAAAAGTATAAATCTATTGACAAACAATCCTGAAAAAGTGAAGTTTGTGGAACAAAGCAATATCACTTTAAATTCCAGAATCCCTTTACAGATTCCTGCGAATGATTCTAGTCGTAGTTATTTACAAACTAAAAAAGATTACTTCGGTCATCTTTTAGATGAACAAGATTAGTTTACATTATTTAATTTAAATAAAAAGCAAAGCTCTGGAATTTCTTCCAGAGCTTTTTAATTATAAAAAACTGAAAAGATATATTCTTAATTAATCTTTGTGTTGATTACGTTTGAATCATTTAAGTTATAATATTTTACAACTGCATTATAATCGCTTGTATCAACAGAATTTGTATTTTTTCCGGAAACTCCAGGAATTAAAACTATTCTAAAAGTTTGATTGTTAAGATATTGAGTTGCCTCAGTTCCTGTCATTTGTGTTGCCTGATTGAAATTAGCCTCAGTTCTTATCTCAACATCCTGAGTGGTAAAATCGAAATTGTAATCTAGCTCTCTGTTTGCAGGAAATGCAAGATTGTCATCTAAATAATATGTTTTAGGGATTAACTGCCAAACCGCATTAGCACCGGATCCGGTTCCTACATTTCTATATACCAAAACTACGTCTGTAGCAGGAATAGATAAACCTTGAGAAATTCTGAAATTATTACCACTGGTAAATGTGCCCGTAACATCTCTTACCTGAGCATAAACAGTATTATCAACCGTTACAACCTCATCATCATTATTATCACAACTATATATAAAGAAGCTGGCAAAAGCAAGCGTTAGAATTGGAAGAATTTTTCTCATCTTATTTAATTTAAAATTGTTAGTTACAATGGGGGAATCAAATCACATACCAAAAAATTAAAAAACTTTGTTTCTGCTGTTTTTTTTAATTGTATTTTTGTTCTTATTCAAAAAATCATGAACAAAGTAGCATTTTCATTACTCTTCATTATACTTTCTATAAACTCAAATTTTTCAGCACAATATCAGCCGAAAAACATTTCTCATTCAGATCAAAAAAAAGCGCAGCAATGGGTTGACAAAACCTATCAATCGCTTTCACAAGATGAAAAACTTGGTCAGCTTTTTATTGTAGCACTGTACACCAATAAGGATGAAAACCACATTAATCAGGTAAGAAACATTGTCACCAACGATAAAATCGGAGGTTTGATTCTGATGCAGGATGATGCAGCGAGAGAAATTAATCTTGTGAATGAATTTCAGCAAAAATCTAAAGTTCCTTTAATGATCGGGATGGATGCAGAATGGGGATTATACCAGAGAATTGCTGCTGCACATAAATTTCCGTGGGCAATGACTTTAGGAGCCATTCAGGATAAAAACCTGATTTATCAAATGGCAGAAAAAATTGCAGAAGACTGTAAAAGAATGGGCATCAATTGGGATTTTGCTCCCGTTGTAGATGTAAATACCAATCCGAACAATCCGATTATCGGAAACAGAAGTTTCGGTTCAGAAGTTACCAATGTTATTCAATCTGCGCTTTCCTATTCAAATGGTTTGCAAGACAATAATATCTTAGCTGCGATTAAACATTTTCCGGGACATGGCGATACAAGTACAGATTCACATCTTGATTTACCTTTGGTTTCTCACAATATGGATCGATTAAACTCCATAGAATTAGCACCTTTTAAAGCTTTAATGGACAAAGGAATTGGCGGCGTAATGGTTGCACATCTATATGTTCCGAGTTTAGAACCTGAAAAAGGGATTCCTGCATCTATTTCAAAAAACATCATTACCGGTTTATTAAAAGAAAAATTCGGGTATAAAGGTTTGATTATTACCGATGCGCTTAATATGGGTGCTGTTGCCAACAAATACAAGCCGGGTGAATTAGACGCTTTAGCTTTCAAAGCAGGAAATGACATTATGCTCTTTTCACAAGGCGTTGCAGAAGGTAAAAGATTAATTCAAAGAGCAATCGACAATGGTGAAATTCCACAAAAAAGAGTGGAAGAAAGTGTAAAGAAAATTTTACTGACAAAATATTATTTAGGATTACATCAATACACACCAAAAAATCCTGAAAATATCAATTATGATCTCAATAATGATTCTCACAAGACATTGGTTCAAAATCTTTATTCCAATGCTTTAACATTAATAAAAGATGACAAAAAATTGCTTCCTCTGAACTGTAAAAACACTTGCTATTATGTGCCGTTGGAAGAAGCTCCTTATCAGATTTTTGCAGATCACCTCAATTTAAATTCAACTGTTGTTATTAAAAAAGCATCGGAAGTCAGCACAATTCCTGCAAATTCTACAGTCATTGTTGGTTTTCATAAAGATAATTCGACTGCTTACAAACCTTATAAAATTTCAGCTGAATCAAAAAAGGTTTTGGCAGATTTAGCTAAAAATCAAAATGTTATTTTAAATGTTTTTGGAAGTGCTTATGCTTTAAAAGATATTGATATATCTAAAGTTTCCACTGTTTTGGTTTCTTACGAAAACAATGACGATTCTATGACAGCTGCAGCAAACGCTATTAACGGAAAAACAAAAATCTCAGGAAGACTTCCGGTTTTGGTCAATGATCAACTGAAAGCAGGAATGGGAATGACTTTAGAAGCTCCTCAATTTTCAAAATCAACTGAATTCACCACTTCAAAATAAAGATAACAGATGTAACCGTTTATTGTTCTATCTGACAACTGACAAAATAATATTACAAATGAAAATAGGCATACTTTGCTACCCAACATACGGAGGAAGCGGAATCGTGGCAACAGAACTTGGGATGTCTCTCGCCAATAAAGGTTATGAGGTACATTTTATCAGTTCTGCACTTCCTGCAAGATTAGATATTACCAATCCGAATATTTTCTTTCACAAGGTAAACGTTCAGACTTATCCCCTTTTCCAGTATCAACCTTACGATATTGCATTAAGCTCAATGATTTACCGTGTTGTGAATCTTTATAAATTAGATCTACTTCATGCCCATTACGCTATTCCTTATGCTTACGCAGCATTTACGGCAAAGCAAATGTTGAAAGAAGACAATAATGACATTCCTTTGGTGACCACCCTTCACGGAACCGATATTACTTTGGTTGGTCAACATCCAAGTTATAAACATGCAGTTGAATTTTCTATCAATCAATCGGATGCAATCACTTCTGTTTCTGAAAGTCTAAAAAAAGATACGCTGCAGTTTTTTAATATTAAAAAAGAAATTCAGGTCATCACCAATTTCATCGACAATACCGAATTTGAAGATCTTAACGAATGCCAAAGAACACAGTTTGCAAGCAAAGATGAGAAAATCCTTATCCATGTTTCCAATTTGAGACCTGTAAAACGTGTGGAGGAAGTGCTCCAGATTTTTAAAAATGTTGAGAAAAAAGTAAAATCTAAACTGATCATTATTGGTGAAGGCCCCGAAATGGAAAAAGTGAATTCATTCTTAGAAGAAAATCCGGAATTGATCTCCAAAATTCGTCTTTTAGGAAAAGTAAATGATCTTTACCGAATTTTAAGACTTTCAGATGTATTTTTACTCCCTTCTGAGCAGGAAAGTTTCGGTTTGGCAGCATTGGAAGCAATGGCTGCAAATACACCCGTTATCAGTTCTAATGCAGGTGGAATTCCAGAAGTAAACATCCAGGGAGAAACCGGATTTTTAGCAGAAATCGGAAACGTAGAAGCCATGAGTAATTACACCATTAAACTTCTCAGTAACGAAGAATTGTTGGCTCAAATGAAGATCAATGCGAAAGAACAGGCGATAAAATTTGATCTTACCAACATTCTTCCTATTTACGAGGAAATGTACAAGACGACGATTGCAAACTTTAGAAAGGAGAAAGAGAAGGTGTAATAAAATTCACATGACTAATTAATTATAAAAACTACTCCCACGAGTAGTTTTTTTCTTGCAGATAAACGTTTCAAATTCAAATTTTTCCTAAATTAGTGTAACACAAAACACCACGATGAACGAAAAATTATTGCAGTATCTATGGAATTATAAGATATTTCTGAATTATAACTTTAAAGATCTCAACGGAAATCCTATCGAAATTTTAGATTTCGGAACTTGGAATACAGATTCGGGACCAGATTTTTTGATGGCGAAAATCAAAATCAACGATGTAATTCTCGCAGGAAACATCGAACTTCATGTAAAATCTTCTGACTGGATTTTTCATCAGCATTCACAAGATCCGAATTACGATAATATTATTTTACACGTTGTGTATCAAAACGATACAGATCTTCAGGAACTTAAAAATAAAAACATTCCAACACTAGAACTAAAAGGACATATCGACGAAAATATTTTCGGAAAATATGAGAAATTATTAAAAGATAGTCAGTTCATTCCTTGTGAAAAAATTTTTAATCCTGATCAAATTCCGCTTCATTTTCACGAAGAAAGTTTACTAAAAAAGCTTGAAGAAAAATCTCACGAACTGGAAAAAGATCTTGAAATTCATAAAAATAATTATGAAGCTGTTTTGTTTCACAGTTTAGCCTATTCTTTCGGATTAAAAGTAAATTCGCACCTATTTAAAGATATTGCCGAAAGTATAGATTTTGGTATTTTTAATAAAATCCGACAAAATAAAACCCAAACTGAAGCTTTACTGTTCGGAATTTCAGGATGGCTTGAAGATCCAAAGGATGAACAGATGAAAATCTGGAAAAGAGAATTTGAATTTTTGAAAGCCAAGTTTAATATTTCTGATTTGGTTATTCGTCCGAAATTTCTGAGATTACGACCTCCAAACTTTCCTACTATTAGGCTTTCACAATTAGCCGATCTTTATTATCAGCATCAAAATTTATTTTCAAAAATTATTAATGCTAAAAAAGCTGACGAATTATTTACAATTTTCAAAGATATCAAAGCATCTGAATATTGGAATAATCACTTTAATTTTGGGAAAATTTCGCCTGTAGACCAACAGAAAATGTTGAGCAAAGATTTTATTGAATTAATTATTTTAAATAGCATTTTACCTTTAAAATATACCTATCACAAATTTTACAACGAAGAAATTGCAGATGAAATTATGGAATTTTACAGAGAGATTTCTGCAGAAAAAAATTCGATCATAGACGGTTGGAAAAATTTAGGTTTAAAAATTAAAACCGCACTACAGACTCAGAGTTTAATTTATCATTATAAAAATTACTGTTCAACAAAAAATTGCTTAAATTGCAGCATAGGATTTAAAATTTTAAAAGAAGACAGTCATGTTCAGTAATCTACGACATAAAATGGAGAGAGAATGGTTTGGTGTACTCACAAGAATGGGCGCAAAATTGGGAATTCCCGTTTCTAAACTCCGTGTTTTCTTTATTTATTCCACTTTTGCTACAGCAGGAGTTTTCTTCTTAATCTATTTAGGCTTAGCTTTTACACTTTGGGTAAAAGATATTTTCATCACCAGAAGACCAAGTGTTTTTGATCTATAATTATGGAATTTTTACAGATAACATCACCCGATGATTACCGCATACAAGAAATTTATGATTCTTACGCTTCAAGTTTTCCTGAAGATGAAAGACGAGATTGGTACAAATTTGTGCGGTTGTTTGAACATCCTCAGGTAAAGGTAATTTCTGTTTTATGCGAAACAAAAAACGTCGGATATCTTATTCTATGGAAATTGAGTTCTTTTATTTTTGTAGAACATTTTGAGGTTTTCTCTCAATTTAGAAATCAAAAATTCGGATCCCATATTACAGATTATTTATTTAAAAATCATCCGAAAATTATTCTTGAAATAGAACCTCAACACCTTAGTGAAAATTCTCAGCGTCGTTTTTCCTTTTACAAAAAAAATGGGTTTCATCTGATTGATGAAATGTATATTCAGCCAAGCTATGGTGAAGGTAAAAAAGCACTTCCGCTGTGGCTTTTATCCAATTATCATCCCGAAAATCTTAATGAAGTGAAAGATGAAATTTATGATGTGGTTTATCATTAAAATTACTTAGTACTATTCTTTGTTTGAGATTTTATTCTTTCGATATATTTGGGAACCACTTTTTCAATTTCAAAAACAACTCCGTTAATATTTTTAGACTTCACAAAATCTAATGATCTCGGATTTTCCAAAAAAGCAAATTGTAAAAACTCATTAATCTTTTCTTTGGGAATTCCCAAAGAACCGAAATATTCCGCATCAAGTCTGCTCACAACCCATTTCAGATGTCTTTGCAAATCTTCAAACCTGTAAAGATTTTTCATTCTGCGCGCATCGCCACTGATAACTTTATATAAAGCATCTATGTTGATTGCAGCCACTGGAAAACCTATAACAAACGCATCAGAAAGTTCCGGAGCTTTTTCTCTTGCAACTTCGGGTGGTTTCGGAAGACCAATGTCTTTCTGCAGTTTTGCAAGTTTATCTTCTTTAGCAAGTCTTTTAGAATCTTTATTTAAATCTCCTGTAAGATTCAAAATTTCAACTTCTTCTATCTCTTCTGGAATTCTGATCAAGATAATATTTAATGAGGAATCGTAAGCGGAGATTTTTTTTGAAGCTCTTTCGTATCCAACTTTTGAAAATCTGATTTCATCATTTACAGAACCTTCAATTGTAAAATTTCCAATAGCATCGCTATATATCTTTTTATCACTCGAGACATTTACCACCAGAACATTCCCAATCGCCATTCCATTTTCACTCAGTATTTTTCCGGAAATTTTCTGTTGAGAAAACAGTAATCCGAAACAGAAAACAGAAATAAAAATTCCTGTTTTTTGCAGTAAACAAAATTCTGCTAATTTCATTTTTGCGTTTGAGGTGCTTTATAAGTAGAAATTCTATTTAAAACCGCTCTTTGAAATCTCATTAAATCTGCATCGCTCACAAAACCATACTTCAAAATGCTTTTCCGCTCAAATCCGCCTGCCAAAACGTAATAAATAAAATGTTGAACCTGAGAATTTTCTATTTTAAGATCATTAAAATATTGATATCCTAAAACTGTTACCAGATAATTCATGAAATCTACATCATCCCATTTATTTTTAACTTTACCAATAGAAAAACCCTGTCCTTTTGGTTGTACAAACTCTCCGGGTCTGGCTGCAAGAATTCTTGGATCAGATTTTTGCTTGATGTAAACCGCTAAATCACTTTTGAGTTTTTCTACTTTTCTTGGTGGATTCAGTGTCTTAGTATCTACTTTCAAATCTCCAGTCAATGCTTTTTTGATTTCGACTTCATCAATTAGTTGTGCGCTTCTTACCAGTGTAATATTCATTGGAGAGACAACATTTTCTTTAGTAACAATTGTATTCAACCTGTCGTAACCACTTTTGATGAAACGCAGATTATCACCCTGTCTTCCGGAAATCATAAAATGACCGTCACGATTGGTCGTAACCCGTTCATCTGTACGAATGTTGATTACTGTGACATCTAGCATTTCAATATTATCTTCAGAAGTTACTTTCCCAAAAATAAATTCCTGAGCATTCATACTAATGAAGAAAAATAAGGAGAAGATAAAAAGTAGTTTACATTTCACGGAATATTGTTTTATGAAGCAAAACTAAAGTAATTTTAACACAATCTGAGAAGTTTAACCACAGTTAACGCTTTTAATATATTTTTTGGAATTTTTCTTTTTTAAAGTGTTAAAATCACATCCCATATTGTTAAAATGCCATTTAAATTTTGATTAAATTGCAGGTTCAATTCTTTCTCATCATGCAGAATTCTTACACAGTCATCAATGCTTCAGCCGGTTCCGGAAAAACATACGCTCTTGTGCAGAGATTGTTGATGATCTGTTTACGATATCCCTATCAGCAGAATTCTATAAGAAATATTCTGGCGCTGACTTTCACCAACAAAGCTGCCAATGAAATGAAAGAAAGAATCCTTTCGTGGCTTGGAAATTTTACTGCTGAAAACTATGCTAGAAATGCTGATTTAAAAAACATTCAGACAGCATTTGAAAGTGAAGGCTTAAAAATCACAATAGACGAACTTCACTTCAGATCAAAAAAATTGCTGGATTATGTACTTCACAATTACTCTACTTTAAATATTGGTACAATAGATCGTTTCAACTCCAGATTGGTGAGAAGTTTTTCTTATGAACTGGGTTTAGCTAAAAATTTTAATCTGGAAATTGATGCAGAACCTTTCCTCATTGAAGCCGTTGACAAAATGCTCGATCAGATTGGCGAAAATGACAGTATCTCAAATTCATTTATGGATTATGTGGATTACAGTCTCGATAATAATGAAAGAATAAATCTCAACAAAAACCTTTACGATTCTGCAAAAGAGTTTGTGAAAGACATTCATTACGAACATCTTAAAAACAACAACAGTTTTGATGACAGTAAATATGAAGACATTAAAAATACGCTTCGTAAAGAAATTGTAGCAAATAAAAAACGTTCTTTAGAAATTGCCAAAGAATCAATAGATCTTTTTAAAGCCAAAAATATTGATGTTGAAGATTTTTCTCAGGGAAAAAACGGGATTGGTGGATTTTTCACAAAAATTCTAGATTTCTATCATAAAAAAAGACCCGGTTTTCCTTTCCCAACCAATGAAGAAAGTGCACTAAATAACATTCAAAAAGGTGCAGCTACAAAATCAAAACATAAGGAAACCGATATTTTTGAAATTCTGGATCAGCTTTTAGAAAACAGAATGCAGTTGATTCTTTTATTTATAGAAACTCAGAAAAAGGAAAAAATTCTATCTGCTTTGCTTCCGCTGAAAGTGAATAAAGACATTCAGGATGAGCTGAAAAAAATTGAGGAAGAGAATGATTTGGTTCTCCTTTCAAAATTTAATATTCTGATTAACGAAAATCTGAAAAACGAACCTTCCTCTTTTATTTACGAAAAAGTTGGTTCACAGTTTCAGCATTATTTCTTTGATGAGTTTCAGGATACTTCAGAATTGCAGTGGCAAAATTTTGTTCCGCTGAGAGATCACAGTGTTTCAACGGACGGCACCTCTTTTACTTTGGTAGGAGATCCGAAACAGAGTATTTATAGGTTTCGTGGCGGAGAGAGCAAATTGATGCTCGATATTATCAACAAGAAAGAAATTTCGCCAAAAGAAGCAGAACTTTTGGTTTTGAAAGACAATTGGAGAAGTGCAAAAAATATTGTCGCGTTTAATAATGAACTTTACAGATTTCATTCTAACGATCTGGAGGAAGAACACAAAAATATTTTCGGAACTGATGCTGAACAAAATTCAAAATCTAAAATTGAAGGCAGAGTAAAGGTAAATCTTATCGAAAATCTTACAAAAGAAGACTTTTACAACGATGTTTCGGACAGAATGCAAAAAGATATTCAGGAATGTCTTGATAACGGATTCAGATTTTCAGACATCACCATTTTATGTCGTGGAAACTTTGATATCTTCAGTTATTCGCAAAAATTAGGGAATCTAAAAGCGAATTACAGAGGTGAAGAAACCAATATCAAAACGATTTCCGATAAAGGTCTTACTTTAGAATTATCGAATACTTTACAGGCGGTCATTTATTTTTTGAGATGGGAAACCAATCCGAAGAATAAACCTCATCTTATCATGCTTATGTTTTACCTTAATCGTTTAGGTAGAATTAAAATGACAGATTTCAGTTTGGATATGAAAGAAATTTTATCTCTCAGTTCGCATGAAGAGATTTTAGAGTTTATTCAAGATAAATATTCTTTACAACTGAAACAGGATCATTTTCCTAAATTTAATCTCTATAATTTTGTTGAATATTACATCAACGAATTTTCGGTGGAGCATACAGAAACAGACTTTCTTCTCAATTTCCTGGAAATGCTTTTTAATTTTACTCAAAATGCAGGTGCAAGTACGAAAGAGTTTTTAAAATATTGGGATGAGGAAGCTTCTAAACATACCATTCAGGCTTCGGAAAATATTGATGCAATCCAAATAATGACCATTCATAAAGCGAAAGGACTGGAGTTTCCTGTGGTTTTTATTCCTTTGGAAAACAAAAATTCTGACACTCAGTTCAATAATTGGTTTGATACCGATGGTGATGAAGCTTTAAAGTCTGTCAATATCAATCAGTTTAATAAAAATCTTGAAGCATACGATCCTGAAATTGAAAAATTTAATAAAATCAATTCCTATAAAAACTTTGTAGACCGACTTTGTCTGCAATATGTAGCGACAACAAGACCTGTAGAACAGCTTTTCTTTTATCTTCAGAAAGCCAATAAAACATCAAACAATCTTGAAATTCTGGAATTCATCCAGTCAAAAAACATCCAGAATCTGGATGAATTTGATCTTTACGAAACACATCCTGAAATGCTGAAAAAGCACAGCAAACACAAAAGTTCTGCTTACAAAACCAAAGACATCCAGAATCTTAATACCAAACACGAAAAAACAACTTCGATAAAAATTGCAACTCCTTCAAAGACTTATCAGGAGCGTAATAAAAAAGTACGAAACGGGATATTTGTACACGAACTGCTTTCAAAAATAAATACCGAAAAAGATATTCAGAAAGTTCTTGAAAGCTATGCTTTGGAAGGACAGATTACTTTGTCGGAAAAAGAAGAAATTCATCAGGATTTAAAAGAAATCATCAATAAGCATTCTGAATTTTTTGATGAAAAATGGGAGGTTATCAATGAAAAAGATATTATGATTTCCGAACGTGGAATCAGCAAAATTTATCGTCCGGATCGTATTTTAAATAGTGATGAAGGCTGCATTATTGTAGATTTCAAAACCGGGCAGGAATCTGAAAAGAATGATAAGCAACTTGAAACTTATAAAATTGTTCTCGAAAGTCTGGGAATGAAGGTTCTGAAAACACAGTTGATTTACTTATAACAGTTAATTTAATAGATATTGAAATGGTTTCGGGGGGGCCCGGTGTGGCCCCCCCAAAAAAAAAAAAAAAAAAAAAAAAAAAATTTAATTTGAAAATTATTAAAAAAAACAAAAAAGAAAAATACAAAAAAAAACTTATAAATTTTTTCTCCAACGCGTGGTAATTATGTTTCTAAAACCAACGTTTATTTACTTAAAAAATTTATTTTAATATAATTTTACAAAGCTTCGGCGGCACCTTTGGTGCCGCCGAAAATATAATTTCATAAAAAAAGAATGATTATGCTGTAGCATTTTCTACGAAAACCCTTTTCGCTAATTCCTGATCAAAAAGATACAATGCAGAAGGATTATCACAAACCATTTTAATTTTTGTAACATATTGCGATGCACTCGCTTCTTCCTCTACCTGCTCGTTGATAAACCATTGTAAAAATGAAGTTGTTGCAAAATCACCTTCATCGTTGGCATTTTTTACAATATTAAAAATACTTCTCGTTACTTTCTTTTCGTGCTCCAGAGCTTTCTCAAATATATCAACTGCATTTTCAAAAACATGAGGCGGTTTTGCGATTTCTCCGATGATGATTTCACCGCCTACATCATTCAGATAGTCAAACATTTTATCTGCATGCATCAATTCTTCTTTGCTCTGAACTCTGAAATAGTTGGCAATACCATCAAGATCTTTCGCTGAAAACCATGCAGACATAGAAAGATAATATTGGGCTGCGTATTGCTCATGAGCTATTTGTTCGTTGATTAACTGTGCAATTTTTTCACTTACCATAATAAAAATTTATATTCAAAAATACGTATTAAAAGATAAATTGAAAAGTTTTAATGAGATTTAGATTTAATATAAAAAAGGACAGAATTACTTCTGTCCTCATAACATTAAAAAATCAAAATTATAAACTATCCGTTTACTATGGATTGTTCATCCGTTTACATCCCGTGTCTCATCATTTTTCTATCGCCTTTCATTCCCTTTTCTTTCATCATAGCTCTACGCTGTTCCATTTTAGCTTTTTTACCGGCTTGCCATTTTTCATATTGATCAGGAGAAAGAATTTTCTTCATATCATTATCCATCTGCTGCCTTTTAGCTTTCATCTCCTCCATTTTAGCCTGTCTTTGTTCTTTATTTTTTTCAAAATTATTTCTCATTTCAGACTTTCTTTTTTCATGAAGATCTTTAATCTGAGCCATCTGACTTTGGTTAAGATTAAGGTCTTTTTGCATTTCTGCCATTCTCTCCTGTTCCTTTTGCTGCATTTTCTGCTTCATCTCCTCTCTGTTTGCTTTTCTGTCATTTGGAGCTGTCTGTTGAGCCATTGCAAAACTTCCCATTCCGATAAATGCTATTGCTAATACTAATTTTTTCATTTTATTTATATCTATTAATTGTTTTATATCTATTGGATATTCATTTTTACAGAAAGTTAAATGCCAAATTCACAAATAATGTTAAATTTCAATATTAATATTTTATCAATTTATAAAAATAAAAAGAGATCAGATAATAAAATCTGATCTCACACCACTCAAATATAATATATGAAATAACTATCTATTGCTAACTAAACTATTTCTGAAACCTCCAGAGCTTCTTCCTTCACTCCTATTATTTTGTTGTCTTGGAGCGCTGTTCTGAATTCTCGGACTCGAACTTTCGCTTTTTTGAGATCTAAAGCCTCCGTTTCCTCTTGTTCCACCATTCTCAGATCTTGGATTAGGCGTTCTTGTTCCGTTATTCTCCAATGCTCTGTCATTGTTATTTCTAAATCCTCCTGCATTTTCGCCTCTTACTCCATTGTTGCCACTATTATTTCGGATACCGTTATCATTACTTCTGAAACCACCATTGCTTCCGTTACCGCTACTCTGATTTCTGAATCCACCTGAATTATTAATATTCCCGTTTCTAAATCCTGAATTTCTTACTACATTTAGTGTTGGGTTATCATTTCTTCTGAAGCTGCTTCTATCTACTCTGTAAACATTGACATTCACGTTTCTATATCTCGGAGTTACCCTAAATCTTGGCGTATAATACGTTCTTCTGTAATTCTGGAAGTAAACTATAGGATTCTGTCTGCGGTAATAATTGTTTTGAAAAACAACAAATACTCTCGGTCCTAAAATTCTTTCCATTGCATAAAATCTGTCATAGTACCATCTATCCGGATTATATCTGTAGAAATTATTCCAGCCAGAAAAACTTGAGTACAGATTATTCAGATATAAAATCTGGTCGATTTGCCAACGATTTAATCTGTTTTGCTGAAAAAACACATTCCAGTTGATATTAACAATACTATTTCGGTAATCGTTGTAATAACTTTGATAATAGTCCTGCGGATAATAATCTTGTGGATAGTTGTAATAATAATCGTCCGGAAAATAATTTCTGTCGTCATCATCGCTGTAGTATCCATCATCATAACCGTCATTTCCCCACCCGTTGTTTGGATATTGCTGTGCAAACGACAAAGTCGACAAAGCCAAAGCAAATCCCAAAAGTATTTTTTTCATTTCTATAAGCATTAATTGGTTAATTGTAAGAACTCTCATTCTTGTCTTTTTGATGTAAAGAAAAAAAAGAAGTTAAACCATAAGGTAAAACTTCTTTCATAATTATCTTTAATTCATTGATAATCAATTGTATTATTTTCATTAAGAGCGACCACTATCTTTTACCCAATCTGAAATTTTTTGATTAAATGATGTATTTTCCATTAAATTTTCCACATTTAAATGCATTCTATACCTCCAATAATGCGGAAACACTGCAGGATTATTAATTCTTTCGTTATCTATCATCGGATTAGTGAGTTTCTCATCAGTTGCCAAGAATTCCTGAAGCGGAAAAATAGCCAGCATTGCATCATTATACAAGTGCTGTTTCATGATAATTTCTGCTAAATGAGGTTCTAAATTTTCCGGGGCTCTTCCGTATTGCATCAGTTGCTGGTTAAAATACTGCTGTGTAAGTTGCGGATCTTCTTTCCACCACTGCCTCAAAGTAGAACTGTCGTGAGACGATGCCGTTACTACATTCATATATCCCGCTTTTTTAGGATCATAAAAAGGTATTTGTTCTGAAGGCATTCTTTGTACTTTTAAAGCAATAATTGCAAGATCATCCATCACTTCCGGAACACAATCCGGAACCATTCCCAAATCTTCACCACAGATCAACATCTTGGTTGAATTCAGAATTACAGGAAGTTTTTCCATCGCTTTCTCTCTCCATAAATAATCTTGTCTTTTAAAGAAGTAGTCGTGATACAAATCATAAACTGCTTTTCTCTCCCATTCAGAAAGATATCTGTAAGATTCTGTTTTGTAAGCATTAAATCTCGGATGATAAACAACTTTCCCTTCTCTATTTTCAGGCAAAAATAAAACGTTGGCACAAAGTGAAATCAACTGCTCTTCTACTCTGGAATTTCCTGAAGGATTTTTCTTAAAATAATCTGTAAGTTTTCTCTGTGTATCAAATTCTTCTTTGAAACTGTACGTTCCGTTCTGATTATTATTGATATAATTTAAAGCCTTGCTGCTGTCTTCATTAAAGTAATCCCAAAGAATCTGATCATTGATGTACGGTTTGCAGTATCTTTCATAATCGAAAGGTAAATTTCTTGCACTGAATTCTTCTGAAACAATAGGAACTGCCGGATAAAAATATCCCAAAATACCCTGAGTTGCAGAAACCGGCATTCTCCAGATTCTGAAAAAACCTAAAATATGATCGATTCTCATCGCATCAAAATATTGCTCAAGTGCCTTGAACCTGTTTTTCCACCATTGATAATCATCCGCCTTCATAGCTTCCCAATTGTAGGTAGGGAATTCCCAGTTCTGTCCCAATTCTGTAAATTGATCCGGCGGTGCTCCGGCTTGAAAATCCATCCCGAATAATTCCGGCTCCGTCCATGCTTCTACAGAATGTCTGTAAATCCCAATTGGCAAATCTCCTTTTAAAGAAACTCCTAAACTATGAATATAGTCTACAGAATCTTTCAATTGATTATGAAGCTGAAACTGAATCCATGCATGAAGCATAGACGCTTCATAATCTTTACTTTTCGCAGAGAAGAAGGGCAAAATTTTCCCTGCGATATATTTTTTATGCGTTTTCCAATCGTTAAAGTTCGGAGTTTTATATTTATCTCTCAATACGCAGAACGCACAGTAAGGCAGAAGCCAGGATTCATTGTTTTTAATAAATTTCTTGAAATTCCTGTCTTTATAAATTTTATCTTTTTCAATAGTGAAAATTGCTTTCAGATACTTCCATTTTCCGGAAATCATCTTTTCGTAATCAATTAAATCTAATGAATTTAAAGCAGCTTTTTCAGTATTATATTCCTCAACTAATTCTTTAGGCAAACCAAAATCTAAATTTTCCAAAGAAATATATTGCGGATGTAAAGCATACACAGAAACTGCTGCATACGGATAAGAATCTGTCCATGAATAGTTTGCTGTTGTATCATTAATAGGCAAAATCTGAATAACTCCTAAAGAGGTTTCTTTTGCCCAGTCTGCCAATTTTTTAAGATCAGAAAACTCACCGACACCAAAACCATTTTCGCTGCGTAAAGAGAAAACCGGCACTGCAACACCTGCAGCATGATACATTTGATAAGATTTGAATTTAAAATAATGATCGGCAGAAATCTGGAGTACATCTCTTGTGAGATTTGGCTTAGTCCACCTGTTTTCTCCGCTTTCTACATCAATTACTCTATTTTGTACTTTATCGAAAATTGCATATTTATACTCAATTAAATGATTTTCGGGAATCTGTACAGACACTTCCCAAATTCCAAAATCGGTTTGAGACAAATGCACTACTTTTTCGTAGTCCCAGTTTCCAAGAGCCGAAACGTTTCCAAAAATTACGATTTCCCAATCAGGATTGTATACAGGAGCTTCAGTTCTAAACAAATGAGAATGCTTTTTCAGCACCGTCAGTTTTTGCGGAACAAACTGATTGAGTTTGTTGTACAAAACCTTATTATTGAGATAATTTTCAGGGAAGTTTTTGTTATTCCACTCATCAAAAATTAAAAACTCTTTATAATTGTGCGGGAAATTAAGATGATGAGAAACAAACTCCTTTCTTAAAACAGATTTTTTGTCATCTACAAGTTGATATTGATAAGAAATTGATTTTGAAAAATAATCAACTTCACATTTCCAGAATCCATCTTCTGTATAAAACATTTTATGGATTTTGGAGCCGTTTTCATTTTCGTCAATTACCAACTGCAGGTTCTCACCAGACTTCGTATGATAGCCAACATTAAAATACAATTTCATCTATATATATTTTTTGGATAAAAATAAGGTTTTAAAATTGAAAAACAAATGGTTGCAATGTCAAATATTCATTAAAAAACCTTTTCTTATGATTGAGAAAAGGTTTTTTTAATCAGGGAAAAAATCTAAATTTATTCTGCTACGAGAATTTTTTTATTTAATAAGGTTTTGCCGGATTCATCTGTGATATTCACAATATAAGATCCACTAACGAGATTTTTAAGATAAATTTGCTGATTCAAAGCTCCGTCTTTTACAGACAATCTTTGTGTCATTGCAGTTTTTCCGGAAACATCAAATACATTCAGTGTAAGATTTCCTTTTACATTTTTATCATTAATGTTTACATAGATATAACCTTCATCTACTTTTGTGGGATATATATCCAGATTTGCAAAAACATTTGCTGAAGATTTTTTGTCGTTCGCAAAATACTTACTTGCCAAATCGTAAATATGAAGATTGCTCTCGCCAGAAAGCATTTTAGCTTCTAAATCATTAAGACTTAGTTCGTACATTGAAGCACCTTTAGCACTTGCAATTACCACTTTACCTTTAGAATTTACTGCGGCACCATTCACGGTATAATTTTCCGGAAGTCCTGAAATTTTACCTATAAATTTCGCTTTTAAATCTTTAGTTGAAATTTTGAAAACATTACCGGAAGTTGCAAAAACATAGAAATTATTGTCAGCATCTGCAATCATATCACCACCAAAACCACTTTCAATGGATGTAAAAGAATTTTTACCATTGACTGCATCATCTACTATATTTCCCAGATCGTTTACCACATACTGATTATTCTTTTTGCTGATCTGAATAAACTGCGTTCCCGAATTGTTGATAGCATAAATATTTCCGTCATAACCAGTTGTCATACGCGTAATATGAGAGTTAATATCACAAGACGTAACTCTTATAACCGGATTTTCAACTAAAGTAATTTCCTTTGTTTTTTGGTTCAGCACATAAATATTTGATGAAAACATTGGCATATATACCAAGTTATCTCCGGAGGAATCGTAAGCCAAGGCAGCCAAAGTCATGGATTGTGCATGACTGTAAGAAGATTTATCTTCTGCAACAGAAGTTTTTCTCGATTGTGAGATCACTTTTGCTTCGGAAGAAATGCCAAAAATACTCTGACCGGAAGTTCCGTCTCCATTCATAGCACGAAAATCACTGAATTCAATTCTCGGAGAATCTTTTCCTGCTACAGCAAAAAAATCCTGTTGTGCATTGACTGTATTTCCGAGTAATAATAAAATAATAGGGAATAAATGTTTTTTCATATATTAAATTTTAGGTTTGTAATTGTTTTAGTGTTACTAAGTTAAACAATTTTTGATTTGATTAAAAAAATATTTACTAATTTTTATACTTCAAATTTGTTGTATAAAAATTCATGCAGATGAATTGTTAAGTTAATGCGGGTGAATTGATAAACTCATGCGCATGAATTGGAAGATTGATGCGCATGAATTCTAAGGTTAAAAAAACAGGATCTGCTCTCAACATAAAATAAAAAACTCTCACCGTCAAAGTGAGAGTTTCATTATTTATTTCTAAAAATTTAATTCAAAACATAAGAAGTTCCATCTCTTCCGTCTTTCAATTCGATACCTTCTGCAAGAAGTTTATCACGAATCTGGTCTGAAAGATCAAAGTTTTTAGATTTCCTCGCCTGATTTCTTAATTCAATCAAAACCTGTAACGTCTGATCCAGCTTTTCATTATTATTTTCCTCAATTGCCTGAAGTCCCAGAACATCAAAAACAAAAGCATGTAACGTAGATTTTAAATCTTCTAAATCTTCAGTTGAGATCGTCTCTTTTTCATCTTTTAAAGCAAAAATAAATTTTACAGCTTCAAACAAATGTGCAATTAAAACAGGAGAATTAAAATCGTCATTCAAAGCATCATAAGCTTTAGTCTTCCAATCCTGAAGATTAAAACCAGATTCTTTCTGATCTTTTGGCGTTATAGAATTTAAAATTTTTATTGCGTCCATCAATCTTACAAATCCTTTTTCACTTGCGATCATTGCATCATTAGAAATATCTAAAACACTTCTGTAATGCGCCTGTAAAAAACAGAAACGAACAATTGTAGGATGAAAAGGCTTTTCAAAGAAATCATTTTCCCCGGAAACCAATTGCTTAGGCAAAATATAATTTCCTGTAGATTTACTCATACGTTGAGAATTCATTGTCAACATATTGGCGTGCATCCAATAATTTACCGGCTCTATATCATTGCAAGCTTTTCCCTGTGCAATTTCGCATTCGTGATGCGGAAATTTAAGATCCATTCCGCCACCGTGAATGTCAAATTTATCTCCTAAATATTTTGTACTCATCGCGGTACATTCAAGATGCCATCCCGGAAAACCTTCTCCCCAAGGAGAATTCCATCGCATAATGTGTGCTGGAGAAGCTTTTTTCCAAAGCGCAAAATCCTGCGGATTTTTCTTTTCGCCCTGTCCGTCGAGATCACGCGTATTGGCAAAAAGTTCTTCTATATTTCTTTTTGAAAGTTCACCGTAGTTCAAACCTCTGTTGTTATATTCCAAAACATCAAAATAAACCGAACCGTTGCTTTCGTACGCAAATCCTTTTTCGATTAATTTTTGTGTAAGTTCTATTTGTTCTACAATATGACCAGTTGCTGTCGGTTCAATACTTGGAGGAAGTAAATTAAACATATCCAAAACCTTGTGAAAATCAACTGTGTATTTTTGTACGATTTCCATTGGCTCTAACTTTTCAAGACGTGTCTGTTTTACGAAACGGTCGTTATTCACGTCTCCATCGTCGGTAAGGTGACCTGCATCGGTAATATTTCTTACATATCTTACTTTGTAACCCAAATGAGTCAAACTTCTGTAAATGAAATCAAAAGAAAGGAAAGTTCTCACATTTCCCAAATGTACATTGCTGTAAACTGTGGGTCCACAAACGTACATTCCTACATTTCCTTCTAAAATTGGTTTGAATATCTGTTTTTCTCCTGCAAGAGAATTGTATATTTTTAGTTGCATTTATTATTTGATTTAATGATTTTAAAATTTAGTTTAAAGTTTCACAATTAAAGACTTTTAACTTTTAACAGCAGCAGTTGCAACAACAAATAATGGTTGTTACAAATATTTTGTCTGAAACTTCTTTAAATTTTATCATTTTTAAAATTAAATATGTGTGATAGAGCTATTTGATTTTTCATGATGGATAGTCATCAGCTTAATAATCCAGTTTTGCATGACTTCCCACATAATGTAAAAACTCTTGTCTTGTAATAGGATTGGTTCTAAAAATACCACTCAATTCTGCTGTAATGGTAGAACTCGCAGTGTCTTTTATTCCTCTGCAATTTACGCAAAGATGTTTTGCATCAATGATACAGGCAACATCTTTCGTTCCTAAAGCTTCTTTCAAAGCATCCACAATCTGCATCGTTAATCTCTCCTGAACCTGCGGTCTTTTCGCATAATAATCTACAATTCTGTTGATTTTTGAAAGACCAATTACATCTCCGTTTGAAATATAAGCAACATGCGCTCTACCGATAATTGGTAAAAAATGATGTTCACAGAACGAATATACTGTAATATCTTTTTCCACCAACATTTGGCGGTATTTATATTTATTTGAAAATGTAGAAATTCCAGGTTTATTTTCCGGAAGAAGTCCGCCAAAAATTTCATTCACATACATTTTGGCAACACGTTTTGGGGAATCTTTCAAAGAATCATCTGTCATATCAAGACCAAGAGTTTCCATGATTTCTCCAAAAAGTTCGGTAATTTTTTCTATCTTTTCCTGTGGCGATTTCTCAAAAGCATTTTCACGAATCGGCGTATGCTCTTTTCCTGTGAAAATATCATCATCGTTATCGGTAAAATCAACCATTTTTAATTATTTTGCAACAAAAATACGGATAAAATTAATTCTATATTTTAATTTAGCGCAAATTTGAATTACCATTCTCACTAATTCGTCTGAAAATTATGATCACCGCTCAAGAAGTACTTAATAATCATCAAAAAAAAGAGTTTTTGGAGTTTCCAGCAAGACTTTACAAGAATGACAAATCCTACATAAGACCTCTTGATAAAGATATTGAGCACATTTTTGACGTTCATAAGAATAAATTCTTTGAACATGGAGAATGTAAGCGTTATCTTTTTATCGATAGAAACGGAAAAACTGTCGGGAAAGTCGCTGTTTTTGTCAACCATAAATATTTACAAAAACAACCGACAGGCGGAATTGGTTTTTTCGACTGTATTAATGATCAGGAAACTGCTGATTTTATTTTCGATCATTGTAAAAAATGGCTTCAGGAAAGAGGTATGGAAGCAATGGATGGATCGATCAATTTCGGAGAAAGAGATAAATTTTGGGGCGTTCTTATTGAGGGTTTTTCGGAACCTCTTTACGGAATGAATTACAATTTCCCATATTATAAAGATCTTTTTGAAAATTATGGTTTTCAAATTTATTATAACCAGTTGTGTTTTAGCAGGAAAGCTCATGCTCCCACTTCAAGAATTTTCAACATTATGCACGCTAAACATTCTAAGAACGAAAGTTTTTCTGCAAAACCTGTAACGAAATCTAACATTAATAAGTTTGCTGAAGACTTCTATATTATTTACAATAAATCATGGGAAAGTCACGGCGGCGGAAAACAGATGTCACTCGATGATGTCAAAAAACTTTTCAATAGCATGAAACCTGTTATGAATGAACACATTGCCTGGTTTGCCTATGAAAATGCAAATCCGATTGCCATGTGGATTAACATTCCGGATCTCAACCAATGGTTTAAATATCTAAATGGGAAATTTGGATTTTTTGATAAGCTCAAATTTTTATACTACAAAGCCACCAAAACCAATACAAAGTTTGTCGGACTTATTTTTGGTGTACTCCCAGAATGGCAAAATAAAGGTGTAGAAGGCTATCTCATCGTAGAAGCAGCCAATCATTTCAGAGTTGCTACAGAATTTATAGACTTTGAAATGCAATGGATTGGGGATTTTAATCCAAAAATGCTAGGTCTTGCAAAACACCTTGAAACTGAAGTTACGAGGAAATTGGCGACGTATAGATTTTTGTTTGATCGAAGTAAAGAGTTTGAAAGACATCCGATGTTGTAAGCTTTTTTGTTTAGGCGGCGGCAAAGCCGCCGCCGAAAAAAAAAAGCCTTGTGGAAAAAAAATGGGTTTAAATAAATATGACTTTAGTTTTTTTGAATATGGCTGCGGGTACTTTTTTTATATTATAACTTTTACCCATCGAATAGAAATGCAGAACCGGGACTCCGAATTCCAGCAATTCTCTGCATTGTGCGATTGCCCATTCGATTCCGATTTGTTTTACGGCTTCATTATTTTTGGCATTCTCCACTTCGTTTATTAAATCTTCCGGAAGATCAATTTTAAAAATCTGAGGTAAAATCTTTAAATGCTTTTTCGTGGCAATTGGTTTAATTCCCGGAATAATAGGAACCGTGATTCCCATTTCTCTGGCTTTCTGAACAAATTCAATGAATTTTTTATTATCGAAAAACATTTGGGTTACGATATAATCTGCTCCTGCATCCACTTTTTGTTTCAGCCATTTCAGATCATAATTCATGGATGGCGCTTCCATGTGCTTTTCGGGATAACCTGCAACACCGATGCAGAATTTATTATGCTCATCACAAATTTCATCCTGATTATGCAGATATTTTCCTCTTCCCAGATCGTTAATCTGGTGAACCAGTTCCATTGCACTTCCGTGACCACCCTGAGTCGGCTCAAAATACTGATGTCCTTTCATCGCATCGCCTCTGAGAGCCATCACGTTATCGATTCCGAGATACATACAGTCTACCAGAAGATATTCTGTTTCTTCTTTGGTAAAACCTCCACAAAGCAGATGCGGAACGGTATCTACATTGTATTTATGCTGAATCGAAGCACAGATTCCCAACGTTCCGGGACGCATTCTGGTAATTCTGCGTTCCATTAATCCGTTTCCTTTGTCGATGTAAATATACTCTTCTCTGGAAGTCGTAACGTCGATGAACGGTGGTTTAAATTCCATTAAAGGATCAATATTTTTATAAAGATCTTCAATCCCGATTCCTTTTTGCGGCGGAACAACTTCAAGGGAGAATAACGTTTTTCCGTTTGCGTTTTTTATATGGTCTGTGATTTTCATTTAATTGATTATTTCGTTGTATTTCTTGATCAAATTCTTGTAGAATTTTTCTACATCTAGACTTGAAACTGATTTAAATTCAATAGTTCCATTTGTAACTTGATAAGTAAGATTTAAATCTTCATCATGGAAAGAAAGTCCTTCATTTTCTTTCTTTTCTTTATAAAAAACTAAAAATTCATAGAGTTTTAAAAAGGAATTTTTGAAATTTAACAAGTGTTGAGAATCTTGTTTAACTATAATTTTTAATAATAATTCCTCATTTCCAAAATAGTTTAACAAAGTTGAAATAATAGCAAATCCCTCATTGTAGTAATGAAAGTGATAAATCGTTTTATAGTTATAAATTACTTGATTATTCGCCCTCCAAAAGTCATTAAAATATTCACTGATCCCATTTTTAGAAAAATCCAAATTGAAAAGTTGTCTTGCGGTAATAATATTTTCAGAAATTCCGTTTGCTATGATAAATTTAATAAACTGTAAATGTTTTAGGTCGGAAAATGAATTAAACTTAAAATCTTCTTCAAAATATTTCACATAATCTTTGTTAGAATATTCATAGACTTCTGAAGAATAAAATTTATTTATGTATCCAAAAAAGTCAACATTTTTGCCATAAAAATGATGATAAATATGTTTAATATTATTTATGTCACAAACTAAAATAACCTTTATAAATCCAAATTTATTTTCACCTAATTTATCGTGCGCAGAAAAGATGTTTAAAATTCTAAAAATATGTTCTGGATCAATTCTATCTAAGTCATCTATAACTAAAATCATTTTTTTCTTAGATTGCTCCTCAATATTTTTAATAAGTTCGTAAATTAATTGTGTGATAGCATTATTTTCATAAAAACTTCCAATTTTACTTTCCTGTTGCTTAAAAAAACTATTTATAATTTCTAATTCTGGATTTCTTTGAATTTCATCTTCGAACTTTTGAAAATCTCGCTTACTCAATTCTGAAAGTTTTGTTAACAACTTTCCTAAGTTCTTAAGAATTCCAAATGATCCAGATGCATTTTTTTCGACAATATTTTCTCCAATCAAGTCAGAAGCTGAAATAAAGTCGTCTAAAAATTTATTTGTGAAATATTGATGAATAAGATTTCCTTTTGGAAAATTTAATTTCTCAAAAACAATTACGTCTCTACTTAAGATTTGGAATAAAATGTCAAATTTTATTAACTCAAAAATATCCTCATTAGAAGCAATAGAGTAATTTACTGGATTTATAAAAATTGGAAAATACTCTTTTCCGTATTTTTCATCATTGAAAAATTCATTCAAAAAATAAGATTTTCCAATTCCAAATTTACCAGAGAAAACAACCCTATTGTTATTCTCAACATTTAAATGATCTTCAAATTTTTGAAAAACTTTTTCTATTAATTCTTTTCCCATAATTTAAATTCCATCTGCCAAATTAGGATTCAGCCATTTTCTCGCTTCCTGCAAAGAAATTCCTTTTCTTACCGAATAATCTTTCAGCTGATCTTCCGCAATTTTTCCCAATCCAAAATATTTAGCGTACGGACTTCCGAAATAGTATCCGGAAACCGAAGCCGTTGGGAACATTGCTAAACTTTCGGTCAGATAAACTCCGATATTTTCTTCTACTTTCAGTAAATCCCAGATTGAGTGTTTTTCTAAGTGATCCGGACACGCAGGATAACCCGGAGCGGGACGAATTCCTTTATATTTTTCAGCAATTAATTCTTCGTTGGTTAAATTTTCCTGATTGGCATAACCCCAATATTCCGTTCTTACTTTTTTATGTAAACATTCCGCGTAGGCTTCTGCGAAACGGTCTGCCAAAGCTTTTACCATGATCGCGTTGTAGTCGTCATTCGCTTTTTCATATTCCTGCGCCAGTTCATCTGTTCCGAAACCGGTTGTTACACAGAAAGCTCCCATATAATCTGTTTTTCCTGAACTTTCAGGGGCAATAAAATCGCTTAACGCCAGATAATCTTTCCCTTTTGAACGCTGCGCCTGTTGTCTCAAAGTAATAAACTTCGTTTTCTGATCGTTGTTTTCATCAAAAATTAAAATATCATCCGTATCGTTGGATTTGGCTTTGAAAATTCCGAAAATAGCTTTTGCCGTTAATAACTTTTCATCCAAAATTCTTTTTAAGATCACCTGAGCATCTTTGAACAATTCTTTTGCCTGAGCTCCCACAACCTCATCTTCCAGAATATTAGGATATTTGCCATGAAGATCCCAGCTTCTGAAAAACGGCGACCAGTCGATGAAAGGCAATAATTCTCTCAGATCCTGATTTTCAACAACGGTAATTCCTAACTGATTGGGTGTAAAAATTTCTTCATTTTCCCAGTCGATTTTAAACTTATTCTGTCTGGCTTCTTCAATAGAAACATAGTCTTTTTCTACTTGTCTGTTCAGGAACTTTTCACGGAATTCGGAATATTCACTTTTCAGATCATCAACATATTCTTTATTTCTGTCGCCCAATAATGAACTTACCACATTTACCGCTCTGGAAGCATCATTGACGTGAACTACTGCATTTTTATATTTTAAATCGATTTTTACAGCTGTGTGCGCTTTTGAAGTCGTTGCGCCACCAATCAGTAAAGGGAAATTTAAATTCTGTCTTTCCAGTTCCTGGGCGATGTAAACCATTTCATCCAGACTTGGTGTAATCAAACCACTTAAACCAATAACATCAACTTGGTGTTCAATGGCAGCCTGAATAATTTTTTCGGCAGGAACCATTACTCCAAGATCGACGATTTCATAATTGTTACAACCCAAAACAACGCTCACAATATTTTTACCAATATCATGAACGTCACCTTTTACTGTTGCCATTAAGATTTTCCCATTCGCAGGTTTTGTTCCGTCTTTTTCCGCTTCGATGAATGGCTGTAAATACGCCACCGCTTTTTTCATGACCCGCGCCGATTTTACAACCTGTGGTAAAAACATTTTTCCGCTTCCGAACAGATCTCCCACAACGCCCATTCCGGTCATTAAATTAATTTCAATGACGTGAAGCGGTTTTTCTGCCTGTAATCTTGCTTCTTCTACATCTTCTTCAATAAAACGGTCGATTCCTTTTACTAAAGAATGGGTAATCCTTTCCTGTAAAGGTTTTGTACGCCACTCAAGTTCTTCAACTTTCTCTTTTTTAACAGATTTATTTTTTTCAGAATAGTCAAGAAGGCGTTCTGTTGCATCCTCTCTTTTATCAAGAATGACGTCTTCAACAAGCTCCAGAAGTTCTTTATTAATTTCATCATATACTTCCAGCATCGCAGGATTTACGATTCCCATATTCATTCCTGCCTGAATGGCGTGATACAGGAAAACCGAGTGCATCGCTTCTCTCACCGTATCATTTCCACGGAACGAGAACGAGACATTGGAAACTCCCCCGCTCACGGATGCATACGGAAGATTCTGGCGAACCCATCTTGTTGCTTCAATAAAATCGATGGCATTTCTTCGGTGTTCATCCATTCCCGTTGCCACAGGGAAAATATTTAAGTCGAAAATAATATCTTCCGCAGGGAAATTTAAACGATTCACTAAAATATCATAGGAACGTTTTGAAATTTCGATTCTGCGTTCGTAGGTATCGGCTTGTCCCACCTCATCAAAAGCCATAACAATCACAGCAGCTCCGTATCTTTTGATGGCTTTTGCCTGTTTGATGAATTCTTCTTCACCTCCTTTTAAGCTGATGGAATTGACCACACATTTTCCCTGTGCAACCTGCAATCCGGCTTCCAGAATTTCCCATTTTGAAGAGTCGATCATGAGAGGAATTCTTGCGATGTCCGGTTCTGAGGCAATCAGGTTTAAAAATTTAATCATGGAAGCTTTTCCGTCGATCAGTCCATCGTCAAAATTAACGTCGAGAATCTGCGCACCGCCTTCAACCTGATGGCGTGCAATATCGAGCGCTTCCCCGAATTTTTCTTCTTTTATTAATCTTAAAAATTTCTTTGAACCGGCAACGTTGGTTCTTTCCCCAACGTTGATAAAGTTACTTTCCGGTGTAATAATCAAAGGCTCAAGCCCCGATAATCGTAGATATTTAGTTGTCGGTTGTCGGTTTTCTGTTATCAGATTTATACTGTTATTTTCCATCTTTCAGTTTTTTATAATAGTTAATAAATCCGTTAATTAATTTTTTACAAACTAAGATTTGATTTGAAATTTGATTAAATTCAAGCTCGGTAATATAATGTTGGTCTAATGATATGTAAATTTGTGTTTCTAATTCAAATAAAGAGCCTTTCGCAATATGCAAAAATTGTATTGTATCATTAGCTGTCATTCTCCCACAACCTTCAGCAATATTAGATGGTATTGAAACCGAACATCTTCTAATTTGATTTGTTAATCCAAAAAGCTCTTCTTTGGGATATTTTTTGGTTTTTTCATAGACTAAATTTGTCAATTTTCGAGATTCAATCCATACTTCCAAACTTGTATATTCCATATTCTTTTTCATATTTAAACTGACAACCATCAACCGACAACCGACACCTTTCTGGGAGAATATTGCGAAACCAGATCTGCAATTGCCTTGATGTGTTCCGGCGTTGTTCCGCAGCAGCCTCCAATGATGTTGATTAATCCTTTTTCTACATATTCTTTAATCTGACTTGCCATATCTTCCGGTGTTTCATCGTATTTTCCGAAAGCATTTGGTAGACCGGCGTTCGGATAAGCTGAAACAGCAAATTCTGAATTGTGGGCTAAAGTCTCCAGATAAGGCGTCAATTGGTTTGCTCCCAAAGCGCAGTTAAAACCTACACTTAAAAGGTTTAAATGGGAAACTGAGATTAGAAATGCTTCTGCTGTCTGTCCGCTCAATGTTCTTCCTGAAGCATCGGTAATGGTTCCTGAAACCATGATTGGAATCTTGATATTTCTTTCGTCCTGAAGTTCGTCGATGGCGAAAAGGGCTGCTTTTGCATTCAATGTATCGAAAATGGTTTCTACCAAAAGAATATCTGACCCTCCGTCCAATAAAGCTTCGCACTGTTGTTTGTAAGCAATTCTCAGTTCCTTAAAAGTAATGGCTCTGTATCCGGGATCGTTTACATCGGGGCTTAAACTTGCGGTTCTGTTGGTTGGACCTATGGAACCTGCCACAAATCTTGGTTTATCCGGATTTTTCGCGGTGTACTCGTCGCAGGCTTTTCTTGCAATTTTTGCAGATTCGTAATTCAGTTCGTAAACGAGATCTTCCATGTGATAATCTGCCATGGCAATGGTTGTTCCTGAAAATGTATTGGTTTCGATGATGTCTGCTCCCGCTTCAAGGTATTTTTTGTGAACTTCTTCTATTGCGTGGGGCTGCGTTAAAGACAACAAATCATTGTTTCCTTTTACCGGATGTTCCCAGTTTTTGAAACGTTCGCCACGGTAATCTTCTTCTTCGAATTTATACCGCTGAAGCATGGTTCCCATCGCTCCGTCGAGAATTAAAATTCTTTCGGATAATGCTTTGTATAGTTGTTCTGAATTTTTCATTTATTATATTTTTTCCATAGGTTACACCTACGGTTATTATTGTTGAACCCTTCGGGTTTTATAATGCTGAATCTTTCGCAGCCCGACTTGAGCGGAGCTCTTTTTGCTGTAGCGAAGCGGAGGCAAAAAAGCTGGAGCCCTTCAATAGACTCAGGATAAACTACAGGCGGATAAAGCTGCCCAAATCAAATTAATCCAACGCCTGTTTCAAATCTGCAATGATATCTTCCACATTTTCCAGACCTACTGAACAACGAACCAGACCTGCAGTAATTCCGACTTCGTTTCTTTCTTCATCGGATAATTTGGAGTGCGTTGTAGAAGCAGGATGCGTTACAATGGTTCTCGTATCGCCTAAGTTTGCGGAAAGGGAACACATTTTAATGTTGTCTAAAAAATTTCTTCCGCCTTCAATGCCTCCTTTGATTTCGAAGGCAACGATGTTTCCTCCTAATTTCATCTGTTTTTTTGCAATTTCATAGCTTGGATGAGATTTTAAGAACGGATATTTTACCAGTTCTACATTTGGATGATTTTCAAGAAACTCGGCTACTTTTAAAGCATTTTCACAATGTTTTTCTACACGAATTGCCAATGTTTCGAGACTTTTAGACAAAACCCAGGCGTTGAAAGGCGACATTGCAGGCCCTGTATTTCTCGCGAAAAGATAGATTTCACGGATCAGGTCTTCTCTTCCGACCGCTACTCCGCCTAAAACACGACCTTGTCCGTCAATTAACTTGGTTGCCGAATGCACCACAATGTCTGCTCCGTATTTTATCGGCTGTTGCAGGTAAGGTGTTGCAAAGCAGTTATCCACAACGAAAATTAAGTTATGCTTTTTTGCAATCTGCCCGAAAAATTCTAAATCCAAAACTTCAATCGCAGGATTGGTCGGTGTTTCCAGATATAAAATTTTTGTATTGGGCTGAATATATTTTTCTACATTTTCGGCATCTTCTGCTTTGAAATAGGTTGTTTCAATATTCCATTTCGGGAAATATTTTGTGAACAAAGTATGCGTAGATCCGAAAACGGACTGACAGCTTACAATATGATCTCCGGCATTTAACAAAGTCGCAAATGTGGAGTAAATCGCTGCCATTCCTGTGGCAAAAGCATATCCTGCTTCTGCGCCTTCCATTTTGGCAATTTTATCGGTAAATTCTGTTACGTTCGGATTTGAAAAACGGCTGTATAAATTTTTTGGTTTTTCTTCCGCAAAGCTCGCTCTCATGTCTTCCGCATCCTGAAAAATAAAGCTGGATGTGAGATACAAAGGCGTGGAATGCTCATCAAACTGGGTTCTTTCAGTCTGGGTTCTTATGGCAAAGGTTTCAAAATTGGTTGATGGTTGATGGTTGTCAGTTGATAGTTTTTCTTCGTTATTCATCACTAATACATTTTACATTTGTACTTTTCACAGAATTATTTCGTTTCACTTACTCTTAAAATGTCTCCGAATACGCCTCTCGCTGTCACAATTGCGCCGGCTCCGGCTCCCATGATGACGATTGGGTTTTCTCCGTAACTTTCGGTGTAGATTTCGAAGATTGAATCTGAGCCTTTCAGTTGTCCTAAAGCGGAGGTTGCCGGAACGGAAATTAATTTCACATCCAGTTCTCCTTTTTCTTTCTGCAAATCTCCGTGAAGATCTCCCACATATCTTAAGACGTGTCCTTCTTCCTGATTTTCTTTGATTCTCTGATATTCTTCATCTAATTTTTCCAGTCTTGAAAGAAATTCTGATTTGGAAACAGAAAGCAGACTTTCAGGAACAAGATTTTGAATTTTAATATCCTCAAACTCGTTGATTAAGTCTAACTCTCTCGCCAAAATCAATAATTTTCTTGCCACATCGTTTCCTGACAGGTCTTCTCTTGGATCGGGTTCTGTATATCCTTTTCCCAACGCTTCATTGATGATGGTGGAAAACTTATCGTCTCTCAAAGAAAAATTATTGAAAACATAGCTTAATGTTCCCGAGAAAACGCCTTTAATTCTGGTAATATTTTCTCCTGAAAGGTGTAGAAGTTTAATGGTATCAATCAATGGTAAACCTGCTCCCACATTGGTTTCGTAGAGATAGCGTCTGTTGTTTTTGTTCAACGTATATCTTAGTTGACGGTATTCTGAAATCGGAAGCGTGTTGAAAATCTTGTTGGAAGAAACGAGATCGAAGCCGTTTTCTGCCAATGTGTGATAATTTTTCACGAAGTCTTTGCTTGCGGTGTTATCCACAACGATTAAATTTTCAAGCTGATTTTCTTTGGAAAACCTAATGAGTTCCTGAACATCGGAAGGTTTTTCAGCCGTTAAAACATCATCGTTCCAATTGCTGTCGAATCCTTTTTTGTTAAAGGCTATTTTCCTGGAATTGGCGACTGCAACTACTTTCAGGTCTATTTTTTTTCGTCTTTTAATTTCTTTCGAGGATTCCAAAACCTGCTGTATTAAGGTTTTCCCTACGTTTCCGTGACCGATAATTGCAAGATGAACGGTTTTCGGTTTTTTGGAAATTTCAGATTCGATGATATTTTTTGCTTTTTCGTCCTGTGAAGATGTCACAACGATATTCACACGTTTTTCGGCTGCAATCTGGTTTAAAAGCAACGGGAAAACATTATTTCTTGCGAGTTCCGCTAAAACTTTATTGAAGTCTTCTGCAACAAATCCTAACACCGACACATTATTGATGCTGTAAATCTGGGAAACTTTCCCCGATTTTCTCTCTGGTTCAAATTCGTCAATCAGACAATTGACTGCTTTTTCGGAATCGTTTTCATGAACTAAAATGGAGATTCCGTTTTCAATTGCCTGCTGGGAAATTACTCCCACACTGATTCGCGCCAAAGTAAGCGCTTTAAAAATTCGTCCGTCGATCCCGATTTCTCCTAAGAAATCTTCTCCTTCAAATTTGATGATGGATCTGTTTTTTAAAAATTTTATTTCGTTAGCATTAATCTTACTCATTTTTCAAAATATTTTTAATGATCGTATTTAATTGTTTATATTCCATTAAGAAGGCATCGTGCCCATGAACTGAGGTGATCTGGTGATAGAAAACATTTTTGTTTTTCTCTTTCAGTTTTTCAAAGCACATTCGGATTTCTGAAGCGGGGAAAAATAAATCTGTATCTACAGAGATCATGTGCATTCGCGCCTGAATTTTTTCCAAATGTTCTTCATTGGCATTGATGTTCATCAGCAAATGATTCATGAGCTTGTATGATTTTAAACTAAATCTTTCGTTTAAAGCTTTTCCGTGATAAACAAGCCAGTCTTCCGACTCTAATCTCTGCTTTTCTTCACTGTATCTGTTTTGAAATCTGCTATTTAACGATTCAGGAGTCCTGTAGCACAACATTGCATGAATTCTGGCTTTCTGTAAAGGTTCATCGTTTTGGTTTAATAAAAATTTCTGAACCAGACATTGTGCATGAAGCCAGTCGTGGGTTTTAAAATCGCAGGCTACCGGGATGAAAATTTCGGCAAGATGTGGCTTTTTTACCAGCATTTCCCAACCGATTCCGCCTCCTAAAGAACCTCCAATAATGGCGTGTAAACTTTTGATATTTAAAATTTCAAGGCCTTTCAAAAATATGTTTGCTATATCTGAAGGCGTAAAATCTTCCCATTCATCAATAAAAAAATCATCAAATCCGTTTCCGGGAATATTGAAGCACAGAACTGTATACTTTTCGGTATCGATTATCTGATGTTCTCCAACCAGTTGTTTCCACCATCCTTTTTCTCCGGAAACATTGGAATTTCCGGTTAAAGCATGATTCACTAAAATGATCGGGGCAGAAAACAGGTCTTTCCCGAAAAGCTGATAGCTCAACGGGATATTGTATTCCTTTTGGGAATCGGTACGATACGAAAAATTAATATGTTTAAGTTCTGTTTTCAATTCTATTATACTTTTGATAATACAATTTGAAAATGCCATAAGAAATGGCTGAAAAGAACTTCAGTAAGTTATCTGTCCAAAAATAAATTTGGTAGAACGTAGCACCTTCATTGCTTGCGCAAAGGGTTGCTAAGGTTTCTCAGGGTCTAATCCCTCAACCTTTCTTGATAACATTTTCAATATGTGAATGATCGAATGGTGCAAAGATAATACATTTTAGATTAAAAATTAAAAAAAATTAATTTATCGTAAAAAATCCTTTATTAAAAGGATTTAAAAAGAATATTAATAATTCTTCAAATGAAAAAAATTGCTTTTTTTTATCAAAAAATCTACCTTAGCATAGAAAATGATGTATTATGAGTGTTGAAAAACAGAGATTAAAAGATAAAAATTGGCTAAACTGGGGTCCCTATGTGAGTAACAGACAATGGGGAAATGTACGTGAAGACTATAGCCCAAATGGAAACGCATGGCATTTTGCAAATCATAACAATGCTGAAAGTTATGCATACAGATGGGGAGAAGAAGGTATAGCAGGAATCTCTGATACAAAGCAGCTTCTATGTTTCGCACTTTCATTCTGGAATAAAAATGATAACAGAATAAAAGAGCGGTTTTTCGGATTAAGCAATCCACAGGGAAATCATGGAGAAGATATTAAAGAGATTTTTTATTATCTGGATAATACGCCCACTCACAGTTATATGAAGATGGTGTACAAATACCCCATCAACAAATTTCCTTACGAAGACCTTCTTGCAGAAAACGGAAGACGCAGCAAGAAAGAACCTGAATACGAAATCATCGATACCGGAATTTTTGATAAAGATGAATATTTTGACATTTTTATTGAGTACTGCAAAGGTGACATTAATGACATATTGGTGAAAGTTACCGTATGTAATCGAAGCCAAAAAGATGCTCCCATTGTAGTAATGCCTACATCTTGGTACAGAAATAACTGGAAATGGGGCTATAATGAATACAAAGGTCAACTGGAAGATTCTCATGAAGGCTGCATCAATATCAATCACAACAGTATTGCTCTAAAAAAGTTTTATTCTAAAAATAAAAATGCAGAGCGTGCATTTTGTGACAATGAAACCAACAACCCGAAACTATACGGAAGTCCGGAAACAGAAAATGCGTATTATAAAGATGGAATTAATGACTATGTAATTCATCAGAAAAACACCATTAATCCTGAGAGAAAAGGCTCGAAAGCTTCATTTATTATCGAAGCAGAAGTAAAAGCAGGACAATCTGAAGTTTTTGAATTCAGACTGACTCAAAACGAATTAGATAATCCCTTTTATGATTTTGAATCAATCTTCAATGCCAGAATCTCAGAAGCCAATGAATTCTATGGAGACATTCAGCAAGATGTACCCAATGAAGATGAAAGAAACGTTCAAAGACAGGCTTTTGCAGGACTTCTCTGGAATAAGCAATTCTATCATTACAATGTCGGGAAATGGCTGAAAGGCGATCCTAATCATGAAGCGCCAAGAGATTTCAACAATTTTGTAAGAAATACCGAATGGGAACATCTTCACAATAAAGATATTATCTCAATGCCTGATAAATGGGAATATCCTTGGTACGCAACATGGGATTTGGCTTTTCATTGTGTTCCTTATGCCATTATTGATGCAGATTTTGCTAAAAATCAGTTGCTTCTGCTTACCAAAGAATGGTATATGCATCCGAACGGACAAATGCCCGCTTATGAATGGAATTTGAGTGATGTAAATCCACCTGTTCACGCATGGTCTTGTTTCAGAGTTTTTAAAATAGATGAAAAAACCAACGGCAAACCCGACTTGCTATTTCTGGAAAAAGTTTTTCAGAAACTCCTTTTGAATTTCACTTGGTGGGTGAACAGAAAAGATAAAAACGGAAAAAATATTTTTGGAGGAGGATTTTTAGGGCTCGATAACATTGGTGCTTTCGACAGAAATATGACTTTGAAAGACGGTGAACATCTGGAACAAGCAGACGGAACAAGCTGGATGGCAATGTACGCTCTGAATATGATGCGTATCGCAATGGAACTGGCTCAATATTATCAGGTTTATGAAGATATGGCAATCAAATTTTTTGAGCATTATCTTTATATTGCCGAAGCCATGGAAAATATGGGTGAAGACAAAGAAGGTCTTTGGAACGAAGAAGACGGTTTCTTTTATGATGTTCTGCAACTTGCCAACGGAGAAAGTGTAACGCTACGTTTGAGAAGTATTGTCGGTTTAATCCCTTTATTTGCAGTTGAGATTATCGATCATCATCTTTTGGAGAAAATGCCAAACTTCCGTGAAAGAATGGATTGGGTTCTGAAAAACAAACCAGAACTTGCCAATCTTGTTTCTCATTGGGACGAAGAAGGAAGCGGAAGAAAGCATTTGATGAGTATTCTTCGCCGTACAAGACTGAAAAAAGTTTTGACGAGAATGCTTGACGAAAAGGAATTTCTGAGTTCTTACGGAATTCGTGCTATGTCTAAAGTATATGAAGAAAATCCGTTTGTATTTACTGTTCACGGAAACAAAAATGTTGTTTATTATACTCCTGCCGAAAGTGACAGCAGAATGTTTGGTGGAAACAGCAACTGGAGAGGTCCAATCTGGTTTCCTATCAACTTTCTGATTGTAGAAAGTCTTCAGCGTTTTCACTTTTATTATGGAAACAGCCTGAAAGTAGAATTCCCGACAGGAAGTGGTGAACAGAAAAACTTAGATGAAGTTGCACATAATATCAGCAACAGACTTTGCTCTATTTTCTTGAAGGATGAAAGCGGACAAAGAGCTTTCAACGGAGGAAATTATAAATTTAATTACGATCCCCATTTCAAAGATTACATCACATTTTTTGAATATTTCCACGGGGATAATGGTCGCGGTGTAGGAGCTTCTCATCAAACGGGATGGACGGCAACTGTAGCAAAACTAATGAAACCGAGACTCGGATAATTTTTAAAGTTTAAGTTTGGGAGAGTTTAAGAGTTACTTACACTGCGACTTTTAAACTCTCCTACTTTATTATTCAACCTTTTCTCCGTTAACATAGACTTCGTAATGAATTTCTACATTCGGTTCTAAAGTTTTTGAAACTGAACAGTATTTTTCAAATGATAATTCAGATGCTTTTAAGGCTTTTTTCGGATCAATCGTTCCTTCTAAAAAGAATTTCACGGTAATTGATTTGAAGGGTTTCGCATCGTCTACAGGAATTCTTTCACCTTCTACTTCAGCCTTAAAATCTGTAATTTCCTGTCTTTGTTTTTTAAGAATAGAAACCACATCAATACCGCTGCAACCTGCAACCGCCATCAAAACACTTTCCATTGGCGAAACACCTTTTGCTCCCGACTGAGAAGTATTATCTAAAAGAATTGAATTTCCCTGACTGTTGGTACATTCAAATAAAAAATCGTCGTTTATTCGGTTAAGTGTTATTTTCATTATTGCTTATTTTTTATTGCAAATCTACAAAATCTATCTTGCTATTAACTCAAGACATTTATTAATCCTATCTACTGTACGATTTTCAAATCACTATTTTAATTATATTTAAAATATATTTTAGTTGTAAGAAAGTGCTTTATTCATATACGATTTGCATCCAATTAATTACGTTAAACTCATTTTTTCTAAATTTTGAAAATTTGCTTTTGTTAAAAATTAGTTCTACACTTTGATTTTCTTCATTGTAATAAATTAACCAAGGTGTCACAATTTTATTTGAGTAAGCTAAAACTTCATTTATCAAATTTATATTTTCTGAATAAATTGAAATTTCAAATTCGAGTTTAAATGAATTTTCGAGCGTATGATATTTTTCAATAGAAATTAATTTACAATTTTTTTCATAATTGAGAATTTTTTCACCTAGTTTTTCAGCTTTAATTTCAGTATCCTGATTTTCAGTAATTATTATAAGATAAATTTTATTTATTATATTTTAATTAAAAAATTAAGATATACTTCCAACACTTCAAGTTTGCAATTTTATTACAAAATTCCCCTTGCTTTTATTTCTAAATATTTATTAATGACTTCAACATTCAGATTTTCCGGAAGAGTGTAGACTGAATAAATACCGTATTTTCTTAATTCCTGAATAATTAATTTTTTTTCAAATTCAAATTTTTCGGCAATCACTTCATCATAAATTTCCTGAATGCTTTCGGGATTTTTGTGAAGCAAATTCTGTAATTCAGAATTTTTGAAGAAAACAACCACCAACAAATGGTTTTTTGCAATTCCACGGAGATATTTCATTTGACGATTCAAAGCGTCTAAAGTTTCAAAATTGGTAAAAAGTAAAACCAGACTTCTTTGGTTTACAGAATACTTTATGTCCTGATAAAGCCTGTTGAAATCACTTTCAAAAAAATCTGTTTTAATATTATAAAGCGATTCCGAGATTTTCCTCAACTGCCCAGATTTGTTGTCTGCTGCAACTTTATTTTCCGTTTTTTTAGAAAATGTCATCATTCCGGCACGATCACCTTTTTTCAGAATAATGTGCGACAAAGTCATCGTTGCGTTGATTGAATAATCAAGTAAACTCAGCCCTTTGAAAGGCATTTTCATTGTTCTGCCTTTATCAATCAGCATAAAAACGCGTTGTGCTTTTTCATCCTGAAACTGATTGACCATCAATCGATTCGATTTTGAGGTTGCTTTCCAGTTGATGGTTCTTACATCATCTCCGGGAACATATTCTTTGATTTGCTCAAACTCCATCGTATGTCCGAGCTTTCTGATTTTTTTGATTCCTCCAAGCAAAAATTCGTTTTGCAAAGCCATCAATTCATATTTTCTCAAATAAATAAATGACGGATAAGCCGGCAAAAACGCATCTTTCTGAAAGGCAAATCTCTTAGATACAAAACCTAAAGGTGACGAGACAAAGACGTTTAAAGCACCAAAATTGTATTCACCTCTTTCTTTCGGTTCAAGAATATATTGAAATAAGGTATTTTTTTCGGATTCGATTCGTTTTTCAATTAAAAAATCTCTCTTTTGAAACTGAAACGGGATTTCGTCGATGATTTTGGTATTGATTTTAAAACTGTAATTGTTTTTAATATCAATTTTAATAGGATTCTCATCTCCATTGGATAGTTTTTCAGGCAAAATTCTCTGCGCTAAAACTCCATCTTTTTCTCTGAACAAAAGCAAGTAATCTATCATTACAGCAAGAAAGACCAACAACAAAACAATGTGACCAATAATCATTAAAAATGGAAAGAAAAATGCAAAAACATAGAGAATTCCCACTCCGATGAGCGTGAAAAAAAAACGATTATTGATATATAAGTTTTTCATTCGAAGGTGATAGGTTTTAGATTTTAGGAGGTAGGTTTGTTGATTGCTTTAAGGAGTTAATAAGACCATTTAGCATTTTTGAAATTTCAATTATATCTTGATTTAATTTTAAAGATTTTTCTTCATCTAAAAAGCCAAGATTTTTTGAAATAATTAATTGTGTTTCCACTTCTGCGCAACTTCCTCTTGAAATTCTTAGAAATTGTAAATAATCAGGCACACTTCTTCTCGAATTTCCCTCAGCAATATTTGAAGGAATTGAAACTGTAGCTCTTCTAATTTGAGATATTAAACCATACATTTCAGCTTTAGGAAAAGCTTCAGTTTCTTTATAAATTTCTGTAACAAAATTTATAGATTTCTGCCAAACTAAAAGTTCTTTAAAATGTGCCATTTGAAAACTTAAAACTATAATCTGCTACCTAATAACTACAATCTATCTCGGAATTTCGATCCCTTCTAAAATTTGTCTAATGATTTTATCTGCCGTCAATCCTTCCATTTCTCTTTCCGGCGAGACAATAACTCTGTGCCTTAATACCGCATAACTTGCTTCCTTAATATCTTCAGGAGTAACAAAATCTCTTCCTCTCAACGCAGCAAAAGCTTTTGAAGCTGTCAATAAAGCCAAACTCGCTCTTGGTGAAGCTCCCAAATATAAAAACTGATTTTCTCTTGTATTGATAATAATTTTAGCAATATATTCCATCAGTTGAGATTCTACAATAATCTCTTTAGCCAATTTTTGGTAATGACTTAGCTGTTGAGCACTTATCACCGGTTTTACCACATCTGTTTTGTCTTCCTGTCTGCTTTCGTGCTGGTTTTTGATGATCGCAATTTCCTGCTCAAGATTAGGATACCCAACATTTATTTTGAATAAAAATCTGTCAAGTTGTGCTTCAGGAAGTCTGTAAGTTCCTTCATGCTCGATTGGGTTTTGGGTTGCCACAACTAAAAACGGAACTTCCATTTCGTATTGTGTTCCGTCCATTGTAATTTGCCTTTCTTCCATCACTTCGAACAAAGCAGATTGGGTTTTGGCAGGAGAACGGTTGATCTCATCAATCAAAATAAAATTGGAAAATATAGGTCCTTTTTTAAATTCAAACTCAGAATTTTTCATACTGAAAATTGATGTTCCTAAAATATCCGAAGGCATCAAATCTGGCGTAAACTGAATTCTGCTGAAATCTACATCAATCGTTTTTGCCAGAAGCTTTGCTGTAATAGTTTTTGCAACTCCCGGAACACCTTCTATCAAAACGTGACCGTTTGACAATAATGCTGCCAAAAGATGATCTATCATATCCTGTTGACCAACAATCACCTTTGCTATTTCGGATTTTACTTTTTCTAAACTGTCACGAAGTTCAATCATATCAATACGTGAATGAAAATCGTTTTCTTTTTCATCTAAATGAATAGAATTCTGGGATTCTGTATTTTGGCTTTCGAGGTTTTCCATAATTTGTTTAGTTATTTAAGCTCCGTAGGAGCGAAATGTTTGTAGCTGTAAGTTGGTAAAATTGGGCAGAGCTCCGTAGGAGCGGCATTTTTAATCGTCATAAAATTCAAACAAATATTTTTTTTCATATTGTATTTCAAATTTATTTAAAAGTTCGAGATACTCTTCTTTAAAATTTTTCTTTTTATGATGTTCTTCTTGATTTAAAATATAATTCACAACTTTATCAATCTGACTCTTTGAGTACGAAAATGCGCCATAACCTTCCTGCCAATTAAACTTTCCATTTAGCCATTTCTCTTCATTAATAAATCTGGAAGAATTTGCTTTAATGTCTCGAACAAAATCAGAAATTTTAAAATTCAAGTTATTAAATCCGACAAGGAGATGAATGTGATCCGGATTTGCATGAATAGCCAATAATTTTTGATTGTTATTTTTAATAATTCCCGAAATGTATTTCTGTAATTCTTCTCTTTTTGAGGAATAAATCAGATTTTGTCTTCCCTGCACAGCGAAGATAAATTGAATATAAATCTGAATATATGTATTTGCCATTCGGTTTCACTCCTACGGAGTTCAAATTATAATTATCTGTTTTGTCTACAAACGTTCCGCTCCTACGGAGCTCACTTTCTTAATTTTCATATGTAGATTTTATTGTTTTTAATGGTCATATAGTATCGCCACTTCTTCATGGGTGCTTGTTTTTAGCAAATCATGGCGATTTCATTTTAAAATATCATCCAAAAGTTTATTCATTCTAATCAGATCTTCCTTCATTACACTTGCATAAGGATTCTGAGCTTTTTTAATTAAACTAACAGATTCGTTAATTATTTCTATATTTTTTCCGGTTTTCAATTGAAGCTTTTTTGCAAATTCATCATCTAAATTTTGGGTGTCGATTAGAAGATCCAGTCTTACTTTATTGAGAAAATACTGAGCTTTTTTTGCCATCATATCATGAAAATCGCCTTCCTGTAAATAGAGATTCCCAATACTTTTTACAAAATCCAGAGAAGTATTTTTTAATGGCTCAATGATCGGAACGATGCGCTGCTTTCTCTTTGCATTAAAAAATATAAACAAAACCAAACCGCTCAATAGAAGCCACCACGCGTATTTCAGAGCTGGATTTCCGAGAATAAAACGCATAAAAAAACGAGATTCTTTCGTATTTGCTTCTACAAACCAAAGTGTTTCTCTATCTTTTAAATATGAAAAAACATCTTGAGCATATTTGGTGTTTCCTGATTTAAGAAGATAATAATTGGTTAAAAAAAGTGGTTCGCAGTGTACGTAAATATTCCCTTTTCCCAATTTTGCTTTGATGAAATTTGCCTGATCAGAGTTATCTTCTTCAACGGTTTTGCCTAAAACCTCAACTCCGGGTTTTATGTAAGAAAAACCACGACCGGAAGGAAATTTATCCAGTTTTATAAAATCATTCTGATATTTTTTATCGGTCAGCTTCATTACATTTTTATCTTCAAACGAGATTTGAGAATCATAAAAACCAATGCTGTCTGAGATTTCTTTTGGCATTTTAGCTATAATCAGCATTGCATCAGAACCTTTTGAAACCTCATCAAGGATTTTATTCCACGATTCTGTATCTATTTCGCTTTCTATAACAAGAATATTGTGAGACTTTTTCTGATTTTCATTGTAATAATCATACGCAGTAACATCTACTTTTTTAAGATTATTTTTAAATAAATCTTTTACTTCCTGATTAAAAACAAATAACCCGAAAGGAGACTTTTCATTCACATCAAAATTCTTTCTCCAATCTACAACCTCTTTCTTATTAACTTCAAGCAATGCCAAAATCACCATAATAATGATGAAAATTAAAGCATATATTTTGAAAGTTCTATTCATTTTAAAATTTAATTAAGGTTTGAAAGATTGGTACTGCTCTTTAAATTTAGCATAACTCTGCTCTTCGATACTGAATTCACCGTACCAAACATAATCGAAAATATAAGACAGGTTTGAAAACTCGTTTTTTAAATTCGGAGCTTTCAATTCTGCCACATAATCTTTATTTGTTTTTTCGGGATTCCATAGAATAAGTTTTTTATCGTTAAGCTTTTTTAAGACAAACAAAAACTGATAACGCACTGCAGAACGGTAGTCTTTTGATCGTTCAAATGTTGCGATGCTTTCGGGAAAATTAATTTCATGAATATTTTCGTGGAGTTCTTCTTCATTGATGATTACTTTTTTATTCCTTTTACCGAAAATAAAATTTCCATTTCTGCCGATGATAAATTTAATGATAAAATAAAGAAGAAAGCCCACCAGAATAACAGCAAAAAGCCTAATAATTACAGTTGTAATTTGTGCAGAACTTTCTAAACTTGTTTCACCAAAGATACTCTGTATTATTTTCAAAACTTTTCGCATCAATTTATTCCAAAAAGATTGTCTTGGTTTTGAAGTTGAATAATCGAATTCTTCGCCTTTGTATCTTAATTTTATATTTTCTTTGAAGCTTTTCGGATACACTGAATTTTCAGAAACCGGATTTTTTAGCAAAACAGAATCTGCACGGTACATATTTTTGTAATGACCTGTACTGAGAGAATCTTCGTAAGAATCTTCATAGCTGTCTTCGTAGACAACCGTACTGTCTACGCTCTGAGCTTTGCAAAACCCAAATGAGAATAAAAAAAATATAAAGAGAAAATACTTATTCATTAATACCAATCGTATCTATTTCTGCCAATTCTACTTTTTGATGAAGATCTTCTCTGCTGTCGTAATACATTAAACCGGAATTAACATACATCAAATTTGAAAGAAAAAACGAAACCAACAATGAAAAACCGTATGTTATAAAAAATATAATCCCAAATGTTCCCGCAAACGGGTTTTGTTCAAAATTACCATCCGGCGCATTCGTCATCATCGTTGCGAAAAATATAATCATAGGAATCATCGTGAAAATGGTGGTAATCACATACATTATGATAAATAAAATTAAAGTTGCTCCCCAATATTTCCAGTAGGGAGATTTTTCTCGACCGTTTGCATAAGAAAACTGAGAACGTATAGAATAACTTAAACTTTCAAAAAACCCTCTTTTGCTGTTGAAAAGATCATACATCAAAAAATTGATCATATTCATTACTGTAGGAAAAACAAATAAAAGAATCGGCAATCCGATGATGATAAAAACCAAAGCATAAGAAACACCAACAAGAATAAATGACAACGGAGAAACAATAAAAATCATCCCAAGACAAAGAGTTCCTATTTTACCGAGATTGCTTTTAAAATCTTTTACAATATCGTCTACTTTTATTTTCTGTTGACCTTCAGAAAGTCGTTTCAGATAAAAGACAGGAAACAGATAATTTACAATCATTAAAATAATGAAAAGTAAAAATGTAATAATTCCGACAGCTACAAAAAGTCCCATATTATTCTGGAAATAATCTTCCATGTAAGAACTTTTCCCGCTTAGATTAGAACCAAATATTTGTGAAAACAATTCGCGATACCCAAAAATCACCACTACAACCATCAGAATTAGCAAAAGCCCATTCAGAAGGATATAATTTTTGAAATAATTTTTACCGTAAGTTCTGAAAAATCCAAAACTGTCGCTGATAAAAGTTCCGAAATCTCTTTTCTTATAAAACTGCATCTTTTGTGTTTTTAAGGTTGTTATTTAGTTTTTTGTTGACCATAAAAGGATAGACAAAATAGTAAAATCCTATAATCGTTAAGCATCCGAAGATGATAATTAAATTTAAAAATTCCGGCATTTTTAGGGCGTGTCTCGTAATGTAACCTTCAATAATTCCGGCACAGATCGTAAACGGAATGGTGCTTAAAAATATTTTAAATGAATCTTTCAATCCTATTTTTAAAGATTCAAATCTTGATAATGTTTTAGGAAAAAGTATGGAGGTTCCCAAAATCAAACCACACATTGCTTCTACTACCATTGCGAAAATTTCAAAAACTCCGTGCAGCCAGATTCCTCTTGCACTGTCTTTTAAAGCTCCATAATCATAAAAGAAATACTGAAAAGAACCCAACATTACAGAATTGGAAAGAAGAACGTATAAAGAACCAACTCCTCCAAAAATTCCGTAGAGATACATTTTTGCCCCAACTCCGATATTATTAAGAGTAATTCCTATCGTACTTCCCCACGTAGAACCACTTTGGTAAATACCAACTGCATTTCCTGCTTTAATGTTTTCGATTGTCGTATTTACATAGCTTTCGCCTAAAATAATATTGGCAAAATCTTTATCGTAAACCGCAGAAAGAACTCCCATTGAAGTAAAAAGTATAAAAAATACAAAAGCATACAGCAAATATCTTCTGTATTCGTACACTAAAAGCGGAACTTCAGTCTTGAAGAAATACAACATTCTGTTTTCTTCAACTCTTTTCGTTTTATAAATTTTCTGAAAAATCTGAGAAGAAAGGTGGTTAAGATAAACCGTTGTATTACTTTTCGGGTAATATGTTTGGGCAAAAGAAAGGTCATTAATCAAATTAATATACAGCGAAGACAGGTCATCAGGATTTTTTTTGATTTTCCCCTGAATAACCTGTTCGATTCCCAACCATTTTTCTTTATTTTGTTTAATAAAATAAACTTCTCTCATAATTGTAGGGCTAAAATAATAAAAATTATGTCTCAAATTGCGATTAATACCTCACAAAATGTAAATATTAACTTTAACATTTCAAGTATTGGTGAAAGATTTCTTGCCTTTATCATTGATACGGTGATTAAGATCGCTTATGGAATTTTTATTTTTTATCTTTTTTTCAACGTTTTTGACTTGGGATATGTTTTAGATGGTCTAGATCAATGGTCAGTAGGAGCTGTCTACAGCATTCTTTTGTTTCCCACTGTTATTTATCCTTTGGTTTTGGAAAGCTTAATGGAAGGGCAAACTTTAGGAAAAAAAGTAATGAAAATTCGTGTGGTGAAAATAGACGGTTATCAGGCAAGTTTTGGTGACTATCTTATTCGATGGGTTTTCCGTGTGATTGATGTTTCTGTTTTAGTGATAGGTTTTATCACCATGATTATCACCAAAAATAATCAGCGTTTTGGAGATATTGCAGCCGGAACAGCCGTTATTTCTTTAAAAAACAACATCAATATTTCTCATACGATTTTGGAAAATCTTCAAACCGATTATGTGCCTACTTTTCCGCAGGTGATAGGATTGAGCGATAACGATATGAGAATTATTAAAGACAATTATCTGAAAGCTTTAAAAATAGACGACCGTCAAATCATCACTAAACTTTCAGATAAAATAAAAGGTATTCTGAAACTTGAAGTTGATCCTACTAAAATGACTGAAAGACAATTTATCGGTATTATCATTAAAGATTACAATTATTATACAGGGAAAGATTAGTTTGAATTTTTTTGCCACAAATGCATGTATCTAAGCAAACAAAAAGAAAATTGAGTAATATAAAATACTTACAATCAGTCGTTTATAATCATAAAATATATCTTTAATTATTTTGAATTACTAAATTGTTAGTATTTTTTTCTTTAAATGAAATCTAATCTGATGTAATTATAATATTCGAAAATTCGTGGCAAGAAAATGAGTAGTTTACAAATCGGTTCAATTTTTGTAAATTTTAAAAACAAAATCAAACTTATGAAATTCGAAAACAATAAATCCGGAAACGGCGGAGTGATTACAATCAGTAACGAAATAAAAGAAGTCGGAAGATTAACATACACCGTTTTTCCAGAAGACAACAAACTAATTATTTCATTTGTATTGGTTCATCCAGAGTTTGAAGGTCTCGGAATGGGAAAATATTTAGTTGAAGAAGCCATCAAATTCGCAAGAGAAAACAAATGGAATGTTTACCCACATTGTTCATACGCAAGAGCCGTCATGAGAAGAATGAATGACGTAGAAGATATTTTATTAGAACGTTAAAACATCATTTAAGATAATATCCTCAATATCATCAGGATAATTTACTCTAAAGTGAATATCAGAACTTACCCAATTTTTAATTTCTTCAATATTCAAGATTTTAGAATTGGGAATTCCTATTTTGTCTAAAGCACAAGCATTACATTCCTGCTCGTACTGATTATGAATAGGAATTACAAACAGTTTTTTATCCATAAAAAGAGCTTCAGCAGGACCTTCAAATCCGGCGTTGCAAAGAATTCCGTCACAACTTTCAAAACATTCTAAAAAATAAGTTTCAGCAATCGGAAAAATTTCCACATTGTTGATCTGTTGATGAATTTTGGTATACTTTGAAAAAACTTTCCATTGTACAGGAATCTGACTTAAAACTTTCGTTATATTTTCATCTGAAAAACTTGGGAGATACACCACATAAAACCCTTTTTTTACAGGATTTAAATTTCTGATTTTTCTTCTGATCACAGGCTTTTTAATCCGAGGATGATAATTTTCAAAATGAAAACCAATTTTATCCTTACTTGGACAATAATGATTCAAAATAAGTTCTCCAAAAAAATCTTTTTTATCCGGTTTTGGTGTTTCCTTAAAACTCATAGAAGCTTGATGGCTGAGTTCTAGCATTTTTATATTCCTGAATTTGCAAGCCCAAGCTGTTAAAGGTTCGTAATCATTGATGATTAAATCATATTGATCTAACTTAATTTGTAGAATTTCATTAAAAGCTTTAAAGAAATTGTTTTCAAAAAGAATTTTTCTGTAAGAAATACCACCTGTTTTATTGTAAAGTAGAGAAACTCCGCGGTGTTTAAAATCTATCGGGAAATCAGTTTTTAATTGAGATTGATGACCGCTGATTAGCGTATCAACAGAAGCATATTTTTTCAAAATCGGAATAATCTCCTGCGCTCTTGCAACATGACCGTTTCCTGTTCCCTGAAATGCATACAGTACTTTCATGTTATGAGAATTGGGTAACAATTTTTAGGAGATCAGAGTTGTTCATATCCTCCATTTCTTCTGTCTCATTATCATTAAGCAAATGCTTATGATCATCGTAATAAAAGATTTTCCATTCATTGTTATTGTACTCCAAAGCAGAGAGATTTTCAATCCAGTCTCCTGAATTTAAATAAGTACATGAACCTTTTTTGTTTGTTACTTCACGCATTTGTGGTTGATGAATGTGTCCGCAAATTACATAATCGTAACCGTTGTCAATAGCTAATTCAGAAGCTGTTAATTCAAAATCACCAATATATTTTACGGCCTTTTTTACATTATTTTTAATCTTTTTTGAAAAGGAATATTTCTCTTTACCCATTTTCTCCAAACAAAAATTGACCAGATTATTGATAACAATTAAGAGATCATATCCTTTTCCGCCTAATTTAGCAATCCATTTCGAATGTTGAACTGAGGCATCGAAAACGTCACCGTGAAAAATCCAGGTTTTCTTATTGTTTAAATTTAAACAAAGCTTATTAATAACTTTTAGTTTTCCTAATTCAAAATCGGTAAACTTTCTGAATATCTCATCGTGATTACCTGTAATATAATATACGTCTGTAGATTTTGTAGCAAATGAAATGATCTTTTTGATCACTTTCAGATGGGTTTTAGGGAAGTAAGACTTTTTGAATTGCCAAATATCAATAATATCACCATTTAAAACCAAAGTTTTAGGTTGTATAGAATTTAAATATCTCAATAATTCTTTAGCCTTACATCCGTAAGTTCCCAAGTGTACATCTGAAATAACAACCAATTCTACATTTCTTTTCATTTGTATAGTAATTTATTAAACAAGCATTTGTAAATTAATCAACAAGCCCGATTTTATACAAAGAAACTATTTGAAAATGAATTGTATATGAATGGTATGTTATTTTTTATAAAGATTCTAATAATTCGTCAGTGATTTCCATGTTGTGATATACGTTTTGTACATCATCATCTTCCTCAAAACGATCAAGCATTTTCATATTTGCTTTAAATTGCTCTGCCGTAACTTCTTTTATATTGTTTGGGATTCTCTGCAACTCTGCACTCTTCACTTCAATTCCCAATTCGTCCAATTTGTGAGATAAAGAACCGAAATCTTCAAATGCTGTAGTAATCATTATTTCTTCTTCGTCTTTATCAATGTCTTCTGCGCCACCATCAATCATTTCCATTTCGAAATCATCCCATTCCATTTTTACCTGTGCTACATCAATACTGAAAATACCTTTTCTGTCGAAAATAAAAGCTAATTCACCATTCTTTCCCAAGTTACCATCAAACTTATTAAAAATTGCTCTTACATTGGCAACAGTTCTGGTTGTATTGTTCGTTGTGCATTCTACAAAAAATGCAACACCACCTTGTCCGTATCCTTCATAAGTAATTTCCTCGTAATTTTCCGCGTCTGCTCCACTTGCCTTTTTGATTGCTCTTTCTACATTATCTTTAGGCATATTTGCGCCTTTTGCATTCTGAATGCATCTTCTTAATGCAGGATTGGCTTCAGGATCTGCACCGCCGGCTTTTACAGCTAAGGCAATATCTTTACCTATTTTAGAAAAAGTTTTGGCCATTTTATCCCAACGTGCCATTTTCGAAGCTTTTCTATATTCAAATGCTCTTCCCATTTTATATTTTAAATTTTCACAAAATTACTCAAAATCAACAACAAAAAAAATACCCCCAGAAAATCTGGAGGTATTTATTATTTAGAAAAATTAATTATTTTCTTTTTTTAGTAGCTTTCTTTTTAGCTGGAGCTTTTTTCACTGGAGCATCTTCGTAATCTCTTTTCTTGATTGCGTTCCACTCAGCAGCATCTTCAATAGCTTTTACAACTACTTTTCTGTCTACTTGTCTTTCAGCATCAGAAGCTTTTTCAGAAACTGTAGCTTTAGCTTCACCTACACCAATAGATTTAAGAGCGTTAGCATCTACTCCTCTTGCATCTAAAGCAGCAACTACAGCAGCAGCTCTCTCTCTAGACAATTTCAAGTTGTAAGCTTCAGCACCTTTGGCATCAGTTCTACCTTCTAATAGATAGTTACCACCTTCTTTTTTGATAATTTCAGAAGCTTTATCAAGAGCAGCACTAGATTCTGGTCTTATAGTAGCTTTGTTAAAATCAAAGAATATACTATTTACTTGAGTTTGAATTTCTTCTTCTTTAACCTTAGTTGGCTTAGGACATCCGTTGTATTCTGGAAGACCTGGAACAGTAGGACAAGCATCATCTTTATCTAAGATACCGTCACCGTCTGTATCTGGCCATGGACAACCGTTATTTTCAGCAGGACCTGCAACAGTAGGACAAGCATCATCTTTGTCGATTACACCGTCACCGTCTGTATCTGGCCAAGGACAACCGTTGTTTTCAACTGGACCAGCAACATCTGGACATTGATCATCTTTATCTGGAACTCCATCACCGTCAGTATCAGGACATCCTTGGAATTCTGGTAAACCTGGTGTATCTGGACATAAATCGTCTTTATCTAAAATACCATCTTTATCTCTATCTCTGTTTCCGAATCTAAAGTTCAAAGAAGCAGAAGCCTGCCAGAAGTTAGCAACCGTAGATTTATCACCAGGAGTTGTAACATAGTCACCTTGTACACCAAGACCGAAGTTTTTAGTTAACCAAAAATTAACACCTGCTCCAGTTGCAACTGCAAAGTGATTAGCTTTACCGTTTTCATTACCGTTTTCGCCATTTCCAACACTTTCACCTCTCCAGTCTGTTCTTGGGAAAGTAAGAGCTGTATAATCATGTCTAAGGTAGTTAGCACCTACTCTTAAATATGGATCAAACCAAGATTCTTCATTCCAGATAAGTCCAGCAGCTTTAGCTTGGAAACCTAGACCAGTCATTAACATGAATTCTTTACCCGTGTTAAATCTTTGATTTTCAACATTTCCTACAGTAGTTTGCCAGTCGATTACCAAACCTTTACCGATGTTTCTTGCAACCGTAAGTTTAGATAATGGTGGAGTGACTGAAAAATTGTTCATATTGAACATATTCTTAGTCAAATTTGTAGCAGAGAAGGTATTACTGAAATTACCTGCCTGTGCTTTATGGTTTTCCGCGTGAGCACCAACACCGATTAACCACGGGTTGTTGGTAGTCTGAGCGAAAACAGTAGAGGCAACCGTAAGCGCCAATGCTGAAATTCCTAATTTTAGATTTTTCATAGAATTAAATGATTAAATAATTGATAATGCAAAATAAATATAATTTTTCTTTATAAACAAAGTTTTCAGGATGATTTTTAACTTTTCTTTAATATTCTATCGAGGTTTCGTTTATTTTCTCTATCTTTTATTGCTTCTCTTTTATCAAAAAGCTTTTTTCCTCTTGCTAACGCTATAAGCACTTTGGCTTTGCCTCTGTCATTAATATAAAGCTTTAAAGGTACAATCGTATTTCCTGCATCTTTGAGTTTTTTTTCGAGTTTTAACAATTCTCTTTTGTGCAACAGCAATTTCCGTTCCCTTTTTGTTTTATGATTATAAAAAGTTCCTAATTTGTACTCATCAATCATCATATTGATGATGTATAATTCCCCGTCAATAAACTGACAGAAGGCTTCCGTGATAGATGCTCTGGAAGAACGCAAAGATTTTATTTCTGTTCCGGTAAGTACCATTCCAGCTTCAAGTTCTTCCATGATTTCGTATTCAAATCTGGCTCTTTTGTTAAATATATTAACTGTTTTTTCGATCTTCATATTTAAAATTTCACTACTGTAATATACAAAAATACCACTCATTAAAAACTTGAGTATTACAATATTATATTTACCCAAATTCTTTTCGTAATTTTGCGCCAAATTTACAAACTATATGTTAACAGTATCTAACTTATCTTTACAATTTGGGAAAAGAGTTCTTTTTGACGAGGTAAACATCATGTTTACAAAAGGAAACTGCTACGGTATTATCGGAGCAAATGGCGCAGGAAAGTCTACATTCCTTAAAATATTAACAGGAAAGCAAGATCCAACCACAGGACACGTATCTCTGGAACCAGGAAAAAGAATGTCTGTTTTGGAGCAGGATCACTTTGCATATGATCAATATACAGTTCTTGAAGCTGTTTTAAGAGGTAACAAAAAACTATTCGAGATAAAAGAAGAGATGGACGCTTTATATGCTAAAGAAGATTTCTCTGATGAAGACGGAATAAAAGCAGGTGAACTAGGCGTTGTTTATGACGAAATGGGCGGCTGGAATTCAGAATCTGATGCACAGACTATGCTTTCAAATGTCGGCATTAAGGATGACATGCATTGGCAAATGATGAGCGAACTTGAGAATAAAGACAAAGTAAAAGTTCTTTTGGCTCAGGCGCTTTTCGGAAATCCTGATGTATTGATCTTGGATGAGCCTACGAATGATCTTGATATTGATACCATCGCTTGGCTAGAAGATTTCTTGGCAGATTATGAAAACACCGTAATTGTAGTATCTCACGACCGTCACTTCTTAGACACAGTTTGTACGCACATCGGAGATTTAGATTATGCTAAATTAAATCTTTACACAGGCAACTACTCTTTCTGGTACCAAGCTTCTCAATTAGCAACAAGACAAAGAGCTCAGGCTAACAAAAAGGCGGAAGAAAAGAAGAAAGAACTTCAGGATTTCATCGCAAGATTTAGTTCAAACGTTGCAAAAGCCAAACAGGCAACTGCAAGAAAGAAAATGATCGACAAATTAAACATTGACGACATTAAGCCTTCTTCAAGAAGATATCCTGCAATTATTTTCGAAATGGAAAGAGAAGTAGGAGATCAGATCTTAGATGTAAAAGGTCTTGAGAAAACTAAAGACGGAGAATTATTATTCTCAAACATCGATCTGAATCTTAAAAAAGGAGATAAAGTTGCGATCATTTCTAAAAACTCTTTAGCTATTACAGAATTTTTTGAAATTTTAGCAGGAAACACTGAGGCAGACAAAGGAAATGTTGCTTGGGGAGTTACAACTAACCAATCTCACATGCCTTTGGATAACACTACTTTCTTTCAGGAAGATATTAATTTAGTTGATTGGTTGAGACAGTTTACCAAAAATGATGAAGAGCGTCATGAAGAGTTTATGAGAGGATTCTTAGGAAGAATGTTATTCTCAGGAGATGAAGCTCTGAAATCTTGTAAAGTGCTTTCCGGAGGTGAAAAAATGAGATGTATGTTTAGCAGAATGATGCTTCAGAAAGCTAATGTATTGCTTTTAGACGAGCCGACTAACCACTTAGACCTTGAAAGTATTACGACACTAAACAACTCTTTGTCTAACTTTAAAGGAAATCTATTATTATCTTCTCATGACCACGAAATGCTGCAAACCGTTTGTAATAGAATCGTTGAGCTTACTCCGAAAGGAATTATCGACAGAGAAACTACTTACGACGAATATCTTGCTGATAAAAAGATTAAAGAACTAAGAGAAAAAATGTATTCATAATTTGAAGTACAATATTAAAAAGGGTAATGTGGTCAAAGATAGTTGGTGTTTTTCACAAAAATAATTCGTAATATTT